>WLWG01001953.1_pt1 | contig 16903 bp, 23 predicted proteins | sample 6712871 | NCBI WGS metagenome assembly WLWG01 (sample SAMN12718693, study PRJNA515312) | sponge metagenome | isolation source: marine sponge | host: Mycale hentscheli | place: New Zealand: South Island, Marlborough, Capsize Point | collected 2003-05-01
TTGGTAGAAAGGTACGTAACCTTGTTGATCAAGAGGTCTATAGCAAGTTATTTCCGGGGGTTGGCTTACAGTCAGACTCAAAAGCGGCTGGTCGGTGGGCGACTAACAGTGGTGGAGACTATTTCGCTATTGGTGTGGGAGGTGCTGTCACTGGTAAAGGTGCGGATCTCCTCATTATTGATGACCCCCACTCGGAGCAAGAGGCGGCATTAGCCGATATTAACCCAGATATCTACGATAAGGTGTACGAGTGGTACACATCCGGCCCTCGACAGCGACTACAGCCTGGGGGAGCCATCGTCATAGTGATGACAAGGTGGTCAAAACGTGATTTAACGGGTCAAGTAGTCAAGGCAGCGGGGCTAAGAGGTGGTGAAGAGTGGGAAGTTATTGAGTTTCCGGCTATTTTGCCCTCTGGTAACCCACTTTGGCCTGAATTTTGGTCGATGGATGAGCTTTCAGCCCTAAGAGAAGAGCTTCCTAACCCGAAATGGCAAGCTCAGTACCAACAAGCGCCCACATCAGAGGTTTCAGCCATCGTAAAACGCGAATGGTGGCAGACATGGGAAGAAGAAGGGCCACCTTACTGTGATTTTGTACTACAATCGTGGGATACGGCGTTTGAAAAGACAACTAGGTCGGACTATTCTGCGTGTACAACGTGGGGAGTGTTCTACCAAGAAGATCCTGACACAGGAAAGACAGAAGCGAATATAATTTTACTTGACGCATTCAGAGATAGGCTGGAATTTCCAGCGCTTAAACGCAAAGCACTAGAACAGGTTGATGAATTTAATCCTGATTCAATAATTATAGAGAAGAAAGCGTCCGGTGCTCCGCTTATCTATGAAATGCGTGCAATGGGTATACCCGTGCAGGAGTTCACCCCTGTAAAAGGTAACGACAAGATAACCAGACTCAACGCGGTGTCAGATATGTTTGCGTCTGGTAGAGTATGGGCACCGCCTACACATTGGGCGGAAGAAGTGATTGATGAAGTTGCGTCATTCCCCGCAGGGGAACATGATGACTATGTTGACTCGGTATCCTTGGCACTAATGCGGTTCAGAAAAGGTGGATATCTCCGTGCGACATTAGATGAAGAAGATGAAGAGCGTACGTTTAGAAGGTTCTCACCAGGATATTATTAAGGATAGGAAAAATGGCTACAAACTCTATAGATAAAGCAGTAAACCAAGCACCAATGGGTATAGGAGACACAGATGGTATGGGTGGACTGTCCATGCCGGAGAACTTGGAGGCTGATCTTGAAATAGAGATTGAAGATCCTGAGAGTGTGACGATATCGACTCCAGATATGGAGATTGTTATTGATCCTGATGCGATGGAGGATGATGAGTTTGGCGCTAACCTAGCAGAGGAACTTGACCCGCAAGAATTACAGAATATATCTGGGGATTTACTAGGAGACTTTGAAGAAGACTTAGCTTCTAGGAAAGACTGGATACAAACATACGTTGACGGGCTTGAACTACTAGGTATGAAAGTAGAAGAGCGTACGGAACCTTGGCCTGGTGCTTGTGGTGTGTATCACCCACTCTTATCCGAAGCACTGGTGAAGTTCCAAGCCGAAACAATGATGGAAACCTTTCCAGCGGCTGGCCCAGTTAAAACACAAATCATAGGCAAAGAAACAAAAGAGGCTAAAGCGGCAGCGACACGGGTACAGGATGATATGAATTATCAGCTGACCGACAAAATGCCTGAGTATCGAGCCGAGCATGAAAGAATGTTATGGGGTCTAGGACTATCGGGTAATGCGTTTAAGAAGGTGTACTACGATCCGTCTCTTGAACGGCAAGTTTCTATTTACGTCCCAGCAGAAGATGTTGTGGTGCCTTATGGAGTGTCTGACTTAAAGAGTGCGCCTCGTGTAACTCATGTCATGCGCAAAACTCCTAACGAGATGCGACGGTTGATGCATGCAGGGTTCTACCTAGATATAGAGTTACCAGAACCACAGAATACGTTCGATGAGATTGAGAGAAGTATCGCTGAGAAAATGGGTTTCCGTGCGTCATCTGATGATCGATACAAAGTCCTTGAAATACAATGTGATCTCGACCTAGCTGGGCACGAGGATGTAGATGACGGGAAAGAAACAGGTATTGCGCTACCGTACGTAGTCACTATTGAGAAGCAAACCAGACAGATACTAGCTATTAGACGTAACTGGAGATCAACTGATGATACCAAGCAGAAGAGAAATCATTTCGTTCACTACCCTTATATTCCAGGGTTTGGTTTTTACGCTTTTGGTCTTATTCACCTTATCGGTGCTTTTGCTAAATCTGGGACTAGCATTATTAGGCAGCTTGTTGATGCTGGCACTCTCTCCAATTTGCCTGGTGGTTTTAAAACTAGAGGCCTTAGAGTTAAAGGCGATGATACGCCGATAGCCCCAGCTGAGTTCAGAGATGTTGATGTAACCAGTGGAACAATAAAAGATAACATTATGACGCTCCCATACAAGGAGCCAAGTCAGGTGCTGTACACACTGCTAGGTAACATTGTGGAAGAAGGACGTAGGTTCGCTTCCGCCGCTGACCTCAAACTCAGTGACATGTCAGGGCAAGCTCCTGTAGGTACGACACTAGCCATACTAGAGCGCACGTTGAAAGTTATGAGTGCGGTACAGGCGCGGATACACTACGCTATGAAAGAGGAGTTTAAACTTCTTAAAGGCATTATCCGTGACTACACACCAGACGAGTATTCTTATGAGCCAGTAGAAGGGTCAGCCCGTGCAAAGGGTTCGGACTATGACAAGGTAGATGTTATTCCTGTGTCAGATCCTAATGCAGCGACAATGGCGCAGAAAGTTACGCAGTATCAAGCCGTATTACAGATGGCAGCTCAAGCGCCACAGCTATACAACCTACCATACCTACATCGTCAGATGCTCGAAGTATTAGGAATTAAAAATGCCCAGAAGCTGGTACCAATGGAAGATGACCAGGAACCGCGTGATCCAGTCTCAGAAAACATGGATGTCCTTAGAGGGAAGCCTGTTAAAGCATTTATTTATCAAGATCACGAGTCCCATATTACGGTTCATATGTCGGCTATGCAAGATCCGAAACTAATGGCTTTAGTACAACAAAGCCCTATGGCAAAACAAATGGGTGCTGCTCTAGCCGCACACATACAAGATCACTTAGCTTTTGAATATCGCAAACAGATTGAAAAAGCTGCGGGTGTTCCATACCCTGCTCCAAACGCTGAAATGGATGAAGATACGGAAGTTGAAATTTCTAGGCTCGCTGCGGCAGCTGCTCAACAAGTCTTACAAGGAAACAAAGCGGAAGTCGCTCAACAAAAAGCGCAACAAGCCGCGCAAGATCCAATCGTTCAGATGCAACAACAAGAGTTGCAGATCAAACAACAAGAAGCTCAAACGAAACAACAGAAAGTCGCTCTGGATGCGTCAGAAAAAATGGATCGTTTGGCACTCGAAAAAGAACGTATTGCAGCTCAAGAACGTATCGCGGGGCTACAAGTTGGAGCAAAGATTGCTACAGACGAAGCGAATCTAACTGCTAAACAACAAGAAGCTAAGCTGCGTATGGGTATTGATTTAGCTAGAGAAGTATCTAAAGAAGATCAAACAATGCAGCAAATGCAACAGAATCAGCAACAACCAAGAAAGGAAGATGAGTGAGCAACGACCTCCTGAATTATCTTATTACTAGGGTAGATGGAGAATTAACAACCATAGAGCAGGACTTAGCAGTAGGCCACGCTAAAGACTACGCGGAATACAAACATACATGCGGAATCTATAGAGGTTTACTACTAGCAAAAAATATACTAACCGAAACATCAGAAAGGATGGAAACTGACAATGAGTGAACTTCTTATCGGCACGAACCCCGATAATCCAGAAGAAGCAACAACATTACCTGATACTGCTGAGCGTAAAGCTAAGCAACTACCAGAACCCTCTGGTTATCGCATTTTGTGCGCAATCCCCGACAAAGAACAAGAGTATGAAAGTGGCCTCGCTAAAGCAGACATTACTATGACTAACGAGGATTTACTGACTACTGTTTTATTTATTATGAAGATGGGGCCGGATTGTTATAGAGACAAAGACCGTTTCCCAAGTGGGGCTTGGTGTAAAGAAGGGGATTTTGTCCTTGTTCGACCACACGCAGGCACCCGTTTAAAAATTCATGGTAAAGAATTTCGGATCATTAACGACGATAGTGTTGAGGGGGTTGTAGAAGATCCTCGTGGCATATCGCGTAGTTAGGAGAGGGTTATGGCAGAAGCTGAGAAACAAGAAGTAGAACAGGAAGAGTTGGACTTTGAAATAGAAGGTGAAGAGCAAGAAGTAGAACTCAAAGTTGAAGATGATACTCCTGAAGCAGACCGTAATAGGTCTCCAATGCCTAAAGAAATAGTTGAAGATCTAGAGAAAGATGAACTAGATAGCTATTCGGATGGTGTAAAAGAACGTTTTAAACAGATGAAAAAGGTGTGGCATGATGAACGCCGTGCTAAAGAATCTGCGCAACGTGAGCAACAACAAGCGGTAGAAATGGCTAAAAAAGCTATGGAGGAAAACAAAAAACTCCAAGAAGAAGCTAAAAAAGGTCGTGAAGCCTATTTAAATACAGCTAAAAAATCTGTTGAATACGAGACTGAAATGGCTAAACGAGCCTATAAAGATGCGTATGAATCAGGTGATACAGACTCTATTGTTGAAGCTCAAACTAAACTTTCTGAAGCAAACTACAGAAGACAACAAATTGAAAGTTATCGACCTCCTAGACAAGAGGAAGAAAATAGTGTAAATAGTACATCAACTGAAGCTGTTAAGCCTCAACTAGACTCCAAGACGATAGCGTGGCAAGAGCGCAATACTTGGTACGGGTCTGATGAAGAAATGACTGCGGCGGCCCTAGGGTTTCACCAAAAGTTAGTTCGACAAAAAGGCGATGCTTACGTAGGTTCAGATGATTATTGGTCGGACGTTGACAACACAATGCGCCGCAGATTCCCTGAATATTTTGGGGAAGACAATTCTACGGACGGGGGCGGCAAGCCTGTTCGTGCAGAAAACAAACCCGCCACAGTGGTTGCACCAGCATCCCGAAGTACATCTTCCAAACGGATCGTACTAAAGCAGTCACAGGTAGCGCTAGCTAAAAAACTTGGCTTGACACCTGAACAATACGCTAAAGAACTTAGGAGATTGGAGAACCAAAATGGCTAATAATAGTAAAGATACTAGACTTGCACGCGAATTAGAATCACGCGATACACAGGAACGACCAAAACAATGGGTACGACCTGAAGTACTTCCAGAACCAAACCGAAAACCTGGGTTTACGTACCGCTGGGTTCGGGTTGCGATGTTAGGCCAACAAGACCCACGTAACGTCTCGTCCAAAATGCGAGAAGGCTGGGAACCTGTTCTGGCTAGCGAACAACCACATTTACAAATGCTTGTTGATCCCAATAGTCGTTTCAAAGACAACATTGAGGTCGCGGGTTTGTTGCTTTGCACGATGCCTGACGAGATGGTTGAGCAACGTAGAGAATACTTTACGAAGCAAAATGAGTCTCAAATGGAATCTGTAGACAACAATTTCATGAGAGAGAATGATCAACGAATGCCTTTGTTTAAAGAAAAGCGTTCTACTACGTCATTCGGTAAAGGTAAATAATTTTTTAGAGAGGTTATAACATGGCTACTACAGCTGCCCCTTATGGGCTTCGGCCTATTAATCGGGTTGATGGCATGCCTTATGCTGGTGCAACAGATACTTTTCTGATTGATCCAGCTGGTGAAGCCACCAACATTTTTTATGGACAAGTTGTCATCATTGGCGCTGACGGGTATATCGCCCTATCAACCGCTACTGGTGCTGACATTACTACCAATAACCTTGGCGGTTCTGGTGTAGGTGCTATTGGTGTGTTTGTTGGCTGCGAGTATATTAATGCTCAAGGTCAAGTCATCAATGCTCAATATTATCCATCAGGTACTGCTAATGGTGGAGAAATTAAAGCTAAAGTGATTACTGACCCATCTGTAGCTTTCCAAGCTCAATTAGATGGTTCTGGTGCACAAACAGTTTTGGGTAATAATACATTCTTCGCTGCTGCACAAAGTACATCTACTGGTAGTACTGCTACTGGTAACTCTACTAGTGCTCTGGATGCTACTGTTCAAACAGCAGCCGCTGCCTTCCGCATCGTAGATTTTGTTTCCGAACCTGGAGACGCATTTACAGATGTGTTGGTAAAGTTTAACCCCAGCGCTCATTCATATTTGAATAACGTTGGATTATAAGGAGATATGTAAATGGCTATTTCACGCGCCCAACTACTAAAAGAACTCCTTCCTGGTCTTAACGCCCTTTTCGGTATGGAATACAGCCGATACGGCGAAGAGCATAAGGAGATTTTTGAAACTGAAACTTCTGAGCGTTCATTTGAAGAAGAGACAAAGCTATCCGGCTTCGCGGCAGCACCTGTGAAGGATGAGGGTAACTCTATCGCTTACGATAATGCACAAGAGGCTTGGACTGCACGCTACAATCACGAAACCATTTCGCTTGGTTTTTCTCTTACTGAGGAAGCCATCGAGGATAACTTGTATGACTCATTGTCATCTCGTTACACCAAAGCGTTGGCTCGTGCTATGGCATTCACTAAGCAGACCAAAGCAGCAGGAGTTCTTAACAGCGGCTTTACTGCTGGTGAAAACGGTGGAGACGGAGTTCCTCTATTCTCTACTGCACACCCGCTAGTAAGTGGCGGCACAAACAGTAACACTCCAGCTGTCCAAGCTGACCTTAATGAGACTTCTCTAGAGGCCGCAGTAATTCAAATTGCTGCATGGACAGACGAGCGTGGTTTACTGATCGCTGCTAAGCCCCGTAAACTCATTGTTCCACCAAACCTAATGTTCGTTGCTACCAGACTCCTAGAGACTGATGGACGAGTTGGTACGGCAGACAATGATATCAATGCACTTGCAAACAACGGTTCTATCCCAGAGGGTTACACAGTTAACCACTTCTTGACAGATACCGATGCTTGGTTCCTTTCAACTGACGTACCTAATGGTATGAAGCACTTCGTTCGTTCGCCTATGGCTAACTCTATGGACGGGGACTTTGATACAGGTAATGTCCGTTATAAGGCTCGTGAACGTTATTCATTCGGGTGGTCTGATCCACTTGGTATGTTTGGCTCACAAGGCGCATAACAAAGCAACAAGGGAGGGGGGTTACAAGCCCCCCTTTTTTAATCTATACTGTACGTACTAGGATACATATAACTTATATCGACTGACCTAGCAGACTTAATAGAGACGATATAAGAAGTGCTATTACACGAAAGGATTTACAATGGCTAATACTACTTTTCAAGGCCCAGTTCGATCAGAGAACGGCTTCAAAGATATCACTGTCGCTGCCAATACTGGTGTAGAGACAGAAAACTTTTCAATTACTTATGACGGCACAAACAGTGTTGTTATCTTCTCAAATCTTCCCACTGCAGACCCATCAGTCGCAGGGCAACTTTATAGCAATTCAGGAGTTCTTACAGTTTCTGCTGGCTAATAGGAGATAACCATGCAATATGATGTTAAATCGGCTTTTGCAACTGGTGATGCAGCTATGGTTACGGCTAGGACACGGATTAAAGGAGTTTTTTACTCTGTGTCTACGGCAGGTGTAGCTCCTATTTTCTACGATAATGCCTCAGCTGCTTCTGGCACTTCAGTACTTACATTACCAGCAGACGTTGCGGGGCAACATACTGTAGATATTCCTGGTGAAGGTATTCTGTGCGACAACGGCGTTTTTGTAGATATTAACGGCGCTGATTCAGTTACATTATTTCACGGATAGACTGTGGGAAAGTTTGACCTGCCCAAAGCACTGGCTAGCTTAGTTCCAGTTTTGCTGGCGGCTATGTGGTGGGTCATTAGTTCTATTGGCGAGATTCAATCTAGTATACAGTTAATTCGCGCCAATCAAATGCAATTGATTAGTCCTCAGGGAGTTATTGTTCCGAGTCCGGGAAACGCATTTGCTAGACAAGAACTCAAAGAAGAAATTCTAGAGCATATCCATGATCTTCAAGTTCGTGTCCATTTATTAGAAAGAAGTGAATAATGCGTAAAAAACTTAATAAAAAATCTATGGCTTGTAACAAGCCTAGAGGTACTCCAGGACACGCAAAGAAATCTCATGTAGTAAAGGCGTGCGAAGGCGGCAAAGAAAAAATTATTCGATTCGGTCAGAAAGGCGCTAGTACAGCGGGGAAACCTAAAGCTGGAGAATCTGCTCGTATGAAGGCTAAGCGTAAATCGTTTAAGGCTAGACACGGAAAGAATATAAAGAAGGGTAAGATGTCAGCTGCTTATTGGGCTGATAAGGTAAAATGGTAACACAACTTAATAAGGATTGATATGAAAAAACCTACTAACCCAGGATTAGAAAAACTCCCCCGAAACGTACGGAATAGAATGGGGTATATGGCAACAGGTGGCAATGTCACCGAAGGCACTCCAGAAACTCTTAGCGCACTCAAAAAAGCGGAGATGCAACAAAAAGAAGAGGATAACGAAATACGTAGAAAACGAGGGGCAGCAGATGTTGCTCAGGCGCGTATGCAGCGTTTAGACAATAAAAAACAAAGCGAGCTAGAAGCAAAACAAAAAGAACAAGACAGACTAAATCAATTAGGAAGCGATAATTACGAGAAAAATAAAGCTGCCGGTAACGCAAAAGGCGGCGCAATAAAGAAAATGTCCTACGGTGGTAAAGTCAAGAAGATGGCATACGGCGGTAAAGCTATGAAGATGGCTGATGGTAATATGGTTAAAAAGAAAAAGAAGAATACAAAAGTTTCTAAAAGCGAATGCTCTAGACGCGCTGATGGTTGCGCGGTAAAAGGCAAGACTAGAGGAAGGATGGTTTCGTAACATGATGCCTTGTCGTGGAATGGGTAAGATTAAAAAGATGGCTATGGGTGGGCAGCCTAAAAAGAAGAAAAAGGCTGAATCTAAAGTCAACGAAGCAGGTAATTACACCAAACCAGGATTACGTAAGCGTATTTTTAACAGTATTAAAGCCGGTGGTAAAGGTGGTGCTCCAGGTCAATGGAGTGCTCGAAAAGCTCAAATGCTAGCTAAAAGATATAAAGAAGCTGGTGGGGGCTACAAGTCGTAATGGCCCTCAAAAAGTCACAGAAGAGTCTTAAGTCTTGGACGAAACAAAAATGGCGTACTAAAAGTGGTAAGCCATCAACTCAAGGCGCAAAAGCAACTGGAGAGCGGTACCTTCCAGAAAAAGCAATAAAAGCATTATCGGATAAAGAGTATGCGGCTACTACAAAGGCTAAGCGTAAAGCCAAAAAGTCTGGTAAGCAAGTCGCTAAACAACCTAAAAAGATTGCTAAAAAAGTAAGAAAGTATAGGAAGGTATCGTAATGGCTGCTACACCTGGAATTAAAACTAAACCTAAAACCCGCAAAGCTCCAGCTAAACGAAAAACTGCAACCGCTCCAGTAGTAACGCAGACACAAGCACAGCTTGACGCACATGAACGAGAATGTGCTGCTAGGTATTCTTCTGTATTAGATAAACTAGGGGCACTTGATAAACGTATGTTCCGTATGGAAGCCTTACACATGGCCTCCATTATTGCTGTTATTGGGCTAGTTTTAGCCACACTTTTGAGATAAATATGACTACATCAGGTACAAGTACATTTAACCTCGACCTTAATAACCTCGTAGAAGAGGCGTTTGAGCGTTGTGGTGCGGAGTTACGCACGGGTTACGAGATGCGTACCGCTCGTAGGTCTTTAAACTTACTAACTATAGAATGGGCTAATCGTGGCATTAATTTATGGACGATCGATCAAGGTAGCATCCCACTTACGCAAGGTACTGGTACTTATAATCTTCCTATCGATACTATTGATCTGTTAGATAGCGTTATCCGAACGGGTACTGGCACGAATCAAAACGACATAAACATTACTAGAATTAGTTCTTCTACATACGCATCTATACCTAATAAGAACTCCGAAGGTAGACCGATACAAGTATGGGTAGATAGGCAGTCGGGTGCAACAGACCCCACAGATGGCATTGTATACCCCACGATAAATGTATGGCCTGTCCCTAATAATGCTACATATACCTTTGTATATTGGAGACTTAGACGTATACAAGATGCTGGTAATGGGGTAAATACTGAAGATATACCATTTAGGTTTCTCCCCTGCATGGTTGCTGGGTTGGCGTACTACTTGTCATTAAAGTTACCAGAGGCTATGGACAGGGTTGAAATGTTAAAACTAGCGTATGAAGAACAATGGAATTTTGCTTCTACTGAGGATAGAGAGAAGGCTTCTCTTAGGTTAGCTCCTCGACAAATGTTTTACTAAAGTTATATGGCTAATAAGTTTGCTTCCGGCAAAAATGCGATAGCAGAATGTGATCGTTGCGGTTTTCAATATAAACTCAAGCAATTAAAAGAGTTAACGATAAAAACCAAAAATGTTAACATTCTAGTGTGTCCTACTTGTTGGGAGCCAGATCAACCGCAGAATCAGTTAGGTATGTATCCTGTAGATGATCCGCAAGCGTTACGTAATCCTAGGCCAGATAATAGCTATGAACAGTCAAGAGATATACAATGGGGTTGGAACCCAGTAGGTTTAGATAACCCATTAGAGTTAAGTGGGCTTGAAGATTATTTAGAAGGTGGTGGACAAGTAGGAACGGTAACAATCACAACTAGTTAAGGAATTGATATGGAAGATACAGGAAAATTTAAACAACCTAAACCATGCCCTGTACCAAATGTAGACGGGTACCCAAACAAGGTAGCAAACACCCAGACACAAAAAACTCGTGGCACTGGTGCAGCTACTAAAGGAACTGGACATAGCAAAAAGATGGGTTAAATGAATTACAATACTTTATTTGAGACTATCCAAGGATATACTGAAAATACGTTTCCTAGTACGTCTGTAAACAATACTTCTGCTGTTGCTACTACTTTTACTGGTAAAGAGCAGATTGATACGTTTATACGTCAAGCAGAGGAGCGGATTTATAACGTTGTACAACTGCCTGATTTACGTAAAAACGTAACGGGCACGTTAACCGCGTCTAATAAATATTTGGGTATACCTGTAGATTGGCTGTCTACATTTTCTTTATCTGTTATAGCTGCGGATGGTAGTCAGGCGTTTCTTTTAAATAAAGATGTTAACTTTATACGTGAGTCTTTTCCAGACCCAACAGCAACAGGGGTTCCTACGCATTACGCTATTTTTGATGACACCTCTTTTATTCTTGGGCCTACACCAAATAGTAATTACTCAATGGAGTTACATTACTTTTATTACCCACAGTCTATTGTAGACGCGGGGACATCGTATTTAGGAGATAACTTTGATTCAGTTCTTTTGTATGGGTCTTTGATGGAAGCTGCTACGTTTATGAAAGCAGAACCAGACGAAATTGCTAACTACCAAAAAAGATATGACGAGGCATTAGGGTTAATTAAGATGCTTGGTGATGCTAAGAATCGTCAAGATATGTATAGAACCCCACAAGTAAGGTATCCAGTTAAATAATATGCAAACCGAAAAACTTTCTTTTTTACTAGGTGGAGATGGTATTACAGTAGCTACTACAAGTGGTCGAGGGTTTACACCTGAAGAAATAGCAGAACGAGCACTAGATAAAATTATTTCGGTGGGATCACAATCTCATCCGGCTATTAGAGACCAAGCAGAAGCCTTTAGAGCACAAATTAAGCAAGTTTTAATATTTTACTTAAAGGAAGCTGTAAAGTCACACAACGTAACTCTGGCTAACAAGCTCACTAATGCAGGTTACTCAGAACTCATATCAATTATAGATTCATAAGGAGCCAATTATGGCAATTTCACAAGCAATGTGTACTTCCTTTAAAGCTGAGCTTATGCTGGCTGTACACGATTTTCGTAACGGAACTGGAGATACATTCAAGTTAGCGCTTTATACGTCTTCAGCTACAATCAACGCAAACACTACAGCGTATTCAGCTACCAATGAAACGACAGGTACTAACTACACTGCTGGCGGTGCAAACCTTGTTAATACAGGTGTGGCTAAAACAGAGACTAGTGTAACCGCAGGTACTGGCTTTACAGACTTTACTGACCTTACGTTTTCCAACGTAACAGTTACAGCGCGTGGCGCTCTTATTTACAACAACACTCCATCAGCAAACGGTATTTCTGGTGCAGTTCCAAATGCAGCGGTAGCAGTTCTGGACTTTGGTGGCGATAAAACTTCAACAGCTGGAGATTTTACTGTTATTTTCCCTACAAACGATGCGACAAACGCGATCATTAGAATCGCTTAAACAGAATGTCGGCATTAGCTTGGGGTCAATCTACTTGGAATAATAGTGATGGTTTCGGAGGCATACTTAACGCTAATGTAACTGTTACGGGGGTAAGTTCGACTGCAAGTGTTGGTAGTGTAACAGTAGAGGAAAGTGTAAGCCTAACATTATCAGGTGTTTCGGCGACAGCAAGTGTAAATAATGTAGTAGCTAGTGCTGGTGCGAACCCTGAAGTTATAGGTACAGCAGCAAGTGGGGTTATTGGAAGTCCTAGTGTAACTGCAAAAGGAAGTGTAACCCTTAGTGGGGTACCTGCGACAACAGGACTTGGCACCGCAGTAGCTAGTATTCCAAACGATGTAAGTGTATCTGGTGTTTCCGCTTCAGGTTCAGTAGGTCAAATAGTTGGGTTACAACCAAGCTCATGGGGTGCTTTAACTTGGGGCACACCTAGGGGTTGGAACGGCTTAATTGCTATTGATGTAGCGTTAACGGGTGTACAAGCATCAGGAGCTTTAGGTGCTTCGAGTGTATCTACCGAACAAAATCTAACATTAACAGGAGTTGCAGCAACAGCAAGCCTTAGTACCGGAGTAGAAGTTGAAGCAGGTGCAGATCATCCAGTTACTGGCGTAGCAGCTACTACAACTATAGGAACAGTAACCGCTACAGCTGGGGCTAGTGGGCAACCAGCAGGACTACAGGCAACAGGAAGCACTGGAACATTAGGATTTGTAACTACTAACTTTGTAACACTAACAGGGGTTCAAAGCTCTGCTACTTTAGGAACAGTTACACCTAAAGCCGATGCTAATGTTACAATCACAGGAGTTTCAGCAGTTGGATCAGTAACTACACCATTAATATGGCAAAATATCGACGACGATCAAACACCAAACTGGACTGGTATTAGCGCAGGAAGCACAACTTGGACTGAAATAGACGACACACAATCACCTAATTGGCTGCCGATAGCAGCCTAGGAGTAAAAAATGGCATCAACATATTCATCAAATCTTAAGTTACAACTCATGGGTACTGGTGATAACGCTGGCACTTGGGGGGATGTAACTAACGTAAATTTAGGGACTGCGCTTGAAGAATCTATTGCGGGTACAGTAGACGTATCTTTTTCTAGTTCCGATGTAACACTTACATTAACAGACGCTAACACCGCACAATCTGCTAGAAATATGCGGTTAAATTTAACTGGTACATCCGGTGGAGCTAGAAATTTAATTGTTCCCGCCATCGAGAAGATGTATGTGGTTAACAACAGTTTGGCTGACGCTTGTACAGTTAAAGTATCTGGGCAGACAGGTGTAGCTGTACCAGCCGGTAAAACTACGCTTTTGTTTAATAATGGAACAGATATTGTTAATGGTATAACTCATTTAGCTTCTTTGACGTTAGCTACAGATTTAGCTATTGCTGACGGGGGTACTGGAGCGTCTACTGCTTCTGCGGCTCGAACAGCATTAGGGTTAGCCATTGGTTCTGATGTAGAGGCATTTGACGCGGATATCCTAAAAGCTGACACTGCTGACACACTTACAGCGCCATTTAGAGGGACGATAACCACAGACAATGATTTGTCGTTTGATCAAAACGTCACCAACAACTTTCAATGCACACCTAGTGGTGCCGGTGCATTAACCTTTACCAATCACACATCAGGACAGAGTGGGTTCATACTTTTAATTAACTCTGGTGGTCATGCTATTTCTGCCGCTGGTACAACTAAGATTAACGCAACAGACCTGACAGCAATATCAGTCGCAGGTACTTACACATTAAGTTATTTTGATGACGGAACCAATGCTTATGTCTCGGTGAGCAGGAGCTTTGCATGAGTTTGCTTCAGGCAGGTTTCGGGTCATCTGGTGATGCCTATGAGATCACAGATAGTCTGAGACTGCGTAGTTCTGCGTCTGCTTATTTAAGTAGAACACCTGCAAGTGCTGGTAACAGAAGGACTTGGACTCTTAGCTGGTGGGCAAAGCGAGGCGCACTAGGAAGCACAGGATTTACTGTATTTTCAGCAGGTACAGGCACATCTGGCGATACAGGTGAGTTAGTAATAAAGTATGACAACAACTACCCAGACTCATTAGCAATTCAAACTACAAACACAAATGTAAGATTTACAAATGCTCTTTATCGTGATCCATCAGCATGGCATCATGTTGTTGTTGCGTTTGATACAACTCAAGCTACTGCCTCAAACAGAACTAAAGTTTATGTAAACGGAGCACAAATTACTTCATTTAACATAAGTAATGATCTTGCTCAAAACACTGATACAGCCGTAAACAATAACGTAACTCAAGAAATTGGAGTTTTCGCTCGGATAAATACCCAGTATTTTGACGGTTACTTAACCGAGGTACAGATGATAGACGGTCAGCAATTAGATGCTGATGACTTTGGTGAGTACGATGCCAATGGTACTTGGAAGCCTAAAGAATACACAGGCACATACGGTACTAATGGCTTCTATTTACCGATGAAACCTACAACACAAGCTGAGCTACAAAACACAGTGTTGTACGCAGGTACAGGTGCTACACAAAGTATTGATGGGTGTGGTTACGCGCCTGATTTAGTTTGGACGAAAAGTAGAAGTAACGCACAAAACCATGAACTTTACGACTCAGTTAGAGGGTCACAAAAATATTTACTTGTAGATACTACAGTAGCTGAAGGCACAGCAGCTAATGGGCTCGCTTCTTTTGACACTGATGGTTTTTCTGTGGGAAGTTCTAGTGGATCTGCTGTTAATATTAGTGGTCAATCTCTCGTAGCTTGGACATGGGACGCTGGGGATAACCAACCTAGCACAGGTCACAGCAGTGTTCTTTACACAGGTACAGGAGCACCACTATCAGTTAAGGGCTTTGGATTTAGTCCTGATTTAATTATGTTTAAAGGTCTTGCAGCTTCTTCTCCGTTACTTATAGATTCAGTAAGAGGGCCTTTTCTAGAATTACAACCAAACTCGACTGGTGCTGAAACTTCAAATAGCGGTACTCGAATTGCAAGCATTGATGCCGACGGTTTTAGTTTTGCGGACACAGCAGTAGCCGGATTAAATGCTAGTGGAAATAGCTACGTCGCATGGGGCTGGGATGCTGGTGATGGTGATCCAGCAACTAACACTAATGGTTCTATAACCTCAACCGTCAAAGCAAGCGATGCTACTGGTGTTTCTATTGTTAGTTACACAGGCAACGGTACAAGCGGAGCTACAATCGGACATGGTTTAAGTTCTGCTCCCAAGATGATTATTGTAAAAAATCGTACAACGGCTGGTGCAGATTGGCCTGTTTATCATGAGGAAACAGGAAATACAGGCGCACTGTATTTAAACACCACAGCAGGGTTTGCCACTGATTCTACAAGGTGGAACAATACAAGCCCAACATCAACTGTGTTCACTGTTGGCAATGGTCAAGGGGTGAATCACAATTCAGCTTCTTTAATTGCCTACTGTTTCTCAGAAGTTTCAGGAGTATCTAAGTTTGGCATTTATACAGGCACAGGATCAACAGGCAATGCAATAACTGGTTTAGGGTTTAGACCAGGATTTGTAATGATTAAGTCTGCATCAATAGGCTCACAATCGTGGCATATTTATGATGGAAGTAGGAATCCTTTTAATCCAGTTACTTTAAGACTACATACTAATTCAAGTGCTGCTGAAGATGCACTTAGACCTTTAGGTGATTTTAATAGTGACGGTTTTACAGTTAACAGCACACAAGCTCAATTAAATCAAAGTGGTGCTACTTACATCTACATGGCGTTCAAGGGCAGCTACTCAGACCACGTTAGCCCACTGAATGACACAGGCTCAATAGACAGCCGAGTCAAAGCAAATCCAGATAAAGGTTTTAGTATTGTTAGTTACGAAGGCACTGGAGCTAATGCGACTGTGGGGCATGGGTTGGGGGTTGCACCGAGCTTTTTAATTGTTCGTGCTAGAGATAACGGTGGAGCTACGAATTGGGCTGTTTGGCATTCTTCGTTTAGCAGCACAGAATATATTTTCTTGAACTCAACTGCTGCAAAATCCAGTTCAGGCGGTGCTGCCCTATGGAATAGCACGGTACCATCAAGTACAGTATTTAGTATCGGAACAGATACAAACACCAACTACAACACCAAGTCAATTATAGCCTACTGTTTCTCTGAGGTAGCAGGTTACAGTGATTTTGGTAGTTATACAGGCACAGGCAGCGCAGGAAAATCAGTAACTGGTCTAGGGTTCCAACCTGCTTGGTTGATTATTAAAGAAACAACTAGCACAGGTAACTGGGCAATTATTGATACGACCAGATCTCCTAATTATGATGCGCAAGGGGAGTACTTATATGCAAACTTAACAGATGCGACAGGCGGTGCATCTGCTCCGTTAACTTTTGACTCAGACGGTTTTACTATAAACAGTGGTGACTCAGACACAAACTCTAGTGGTCAGACCTACATCTACATGGCGTT
>WLWG01001955.1_pt1 | contig 16902 bp, 8 predicted proteins | sample 6712871 | NCBI WGS metagenome assembly WLWG01 (sample SAMN12718693, study PRJNA515312) | sponge metagenome | isolation source: marine sponge | host: Mycale hentscheli | place: New Zealand: South Island, Marlborough, Capsize Point | collected 2003-05-01
GCTCTACAAAAAAATGTGTGAAACGTGAACACACCTTTCAAAACATCTGCTTCAAATTTGGAGCATTCAACACTCTGGCTTTGAATAAAGGCCACCAGCATTATGACTTTTTCCAATTACTGAAAAATGCGAATACCCCCAAGGGCAGTAGGTACGTTGACAAGATGTTGATTTTACAACTTCGCTCTGAATGTATGTTGTGATTTTTTGCTTATTCTCAAAAGTAAGCCAAAAATGTCACACCCCTGCCGAAACCAAAAGCACACAGAAAGCACACATGTTTCCAAACAACATCACACGATACACTTGAGCCACGGAAGCCGTGCAACTGGCACTCTGGCAAAAAGTCAGAAGAAAAATAGATTTTTTCAGAATCCTAAACCAAAACAAGGTAAGAAACCCAAATAAACATGAACCGGCTGATGTAATCAAGGCTGCAGAGATCTTAAAAATCAATCTGGCAATATTACTGAATCAAATTCAACGGTTCAGAAAGTGATATCATGGATCTCTCCAAGGTGCAGTTACGCGAACTAACCCGTGACCAATATTTCATTTAACAAATGCCGCATTCCGATTTACACCAATGGCAATCTTTGTTGGAGTGGCGGCCTGCAGATAACGGCCCCTGTGTCGTGACTGGTGCAGATGCAGTTCAGCAAGACCTCTTACCTTTTTGGCACAGGTGTCTTCGACAAACAAATTCAGATGTTCCAATAGTCTTCTGTGACTTTGGAATGACCCAACAAGCCAGAACCTGGTGCAAGCAAAGAGGACGCCTCCATCAAATACCAGTCCGAAAAAAACGGTCGGCATGGTTTTCGAAGCCGCTCGGAATACTCGCTGCTGGTTATGAAACAATCATCTGGCTTGATGTAGACATGGAAGTGAAGGCAGACATTTCGATGTTATGGAAAAATCTGCTCCCAGCAACAGGCCTAGGCGTTACTCATGATGGTACCTTGCCTGGTAAAAATCCGGCTGGTTCGATTAATTCTGGTTTAGTGACTGTAAACCACGGCACTCCCTTAGTTGTTGACTGGGCACGAGCATGCCTCACATCTGATCTACGGGGAGATCAGGAAGTTTTGTATTCCTTGGGAGTTCGATACAACCTGCCGCAAGAGTACAACTACTTACGGCAGTTACCAGAGCATTCAAAGGCAAAAATTATTCATTGGTGGGGAATTGAGGGACGAGCCGAACTTCGCTGGCGATTGCAAATGCCACAGACTCTTTCTTGAAGAACACTCTAACTTGAGATTCAAACCGTCCAAAAATTGGACGGCGTCAATGAGCGGAATGAACTGATGACCCAGAATTTCGCCGTCTTTCAAATCGATAAACGTCGTTGACATTCTGAAGGACAACAACCCGCTTAGACGCAATTGTTCGCAGCCGATCACAGAAAATAACATGCTCACACATGCTATTTTCTGCTGCAAGATTATCGCTGTATGTACTCCAGCGAATTCTTTCATCACGGGTAATCGCAGTAGGAAGGAGCGCAAATCCACCAAACGCTGATGCAACATCGACGACCGCCTGGTTCTCAGGTACCAGAGGAAGGGGATATTTATCAAGGCGGCCTGGATCGCATGAACGACACTGAGCAAATCCACAGAATGGTTGGTGCGAGTGATGGTGTATGTCGCGGTACGCGAACGTATCATAGTAATGACCAGTTTTTGCAAGTTCTGGCCACTCTTTCACAGGCCTTCCAACATGTGGCACTTGTTCGCACGGATAAAGCTGCTGAGTATAACAGGTGGCTAATCCAATCTGATCTGGGGCAGGATCTTGAGCAAGTGCCAAAAACATTTGCTCAAGAATGTTTTCAGGAAAGTAGATATCTGCATCAAGAAAGACCGTCCATTCATTTTCTTGGCTCGCTGTCGAACGAGCCAACTCAAGTGCGTGATTGCGCATCCGTGCCAGTGGCATAATACGATGGAAAGACTGCGAGGCTCTTCTCGTGTCATAGGCTACAGCCAATTGTTTACACTCGAAGTTCCCCTGCCTGCCCTTCATAAACCCTCGAAGGAGATCGGGCGTTGCATCTAAAGAATCATTTTCCAAAAACGTATATCGAACTGAAATACCACTATTTTCCCATGCTTCGAATCGTGCGAAAGCATGAGGAAGGTAATCAGCACAATCTCGTAGTATGGCAATGACTGAAAGGCATGAAGGCCGTCGTTGTGGTGAATGCTGCAAAGGTTCCGGAAGAGACGCGGGTGATTCTGTGATTATGATTCTTTTAGATGATCGTTCATACGAAATAAAAGGCTGGAGCCTCTTCCACTGACCTGTAAAGTGCACTGATTTTGCATTTCCTACAGAGGAAGGAACGTCCCAAAACGTGCTGTTTACGTCATCCGGAAGTTGCGATGCTCTCGGCCCAAGCTGCAGCATAAGCATATTCCAGTATGTTGAACCAGGAGCAAATTGATGGACATTCGGATAGCGATTGACGAGGTCAAGGAAAGGCGCAGACAAATCCGTACGAAGATATAGAAAACCAGGTTCAAGCGTAATCGGTGTGCCCTTGTATTCATTGAACTGAAAACCATTTTTACGCAAATCTTCGATGACTGGCTGAAGCGGGAGTGGATTTTTCACCCAAAGAAGTTCAGCGGCTGGGGAAAGTTCTTGAATGCCTTGCAGATCTTCGATGATGTCCGTATCCGGATCAATATAAAGTCCTTCTTGGAGTCCGAAGTGAGAAAGAATACCAGCACGGAGCGCATCAAAGGAAAGCAGTCGTCCCTCCATTTCCTGAGCTGGAGGCTGCAGAACAACCTGGTGCCAGTTCGATCGAAGACGTCGAAGCATTTCCTTTCGTTGTACTTCAGAAAGATCTGGGTTGTCTAAAAGAAGCAGGTGTCGATGCACGGGTGGAGTACAGTGTGCGTCCACGTAGGCAGCGAACCTTGGCAGAACATCGTCAACCCAACTGTCTGCCTTTGATATTGTGACAACGTTCAAAGGTTTTTTTTGCTGGCTACTTTTTTTATTTTTTATTTCTTCAATCATAGAAATCTCTGCCACGGAACAGAAGTTGCGATCTCTTCATGATGCCATTGCGTCCAGGCAAGCCAGTGCAGCCATTCATCACGTTCTGGTCGAAGCACTTCGTCAGGCCTATGCCCCGTGACATCCCATGCCATTGCAGCTTCATCCATAGTAATTGTTGGTACACCAGCCAACACAGCTTCGATAGCGACACTTGAATTCAAAGTAATTGCTTGAAACGCGTTGTTCCATCTCGGGCTTGGCCGAAGTGCCGCAGTAGCTTTACAGTAGTTGCGATCAGCAGGGTGTGGGCGAAAATGAGTACAGCTTTGTGCAGTAACGTGATACCAGTCAGCTGGCACTTTATAATGGGGAGAGTATGTCTCACATTGACCACAAAGAATAATGTCGTCACCGTCATACCGCCATGGCTGAACAGGCACACCAAATGTACTCCATCGAGATGGATTCGGTCGCGCTGGCGTGCGATGGTCACCTCTCCGACCATGACCAGACAAGACAAGAGAGACCCATTCGCCAGGGTCACCAAAGCTACATCGGTCAACCAGAAGAAACGGGCCGGCCTGTTCAATTTCTCTCCAACAACTTGTTCCAAGCAAGATCGGCAAGCCACTGTCATACCGGTCTTTTGAGGAGGTCACCGCATGAGGAATACCGGCAGCACGGAGACCGCGCGAGGCTTTTTCTGCAAACGGAAGATGCCATCGAATCTTGGGGTGCACATGAATGACTGCCTGTTTTTTGTTTCCTTTTCCTGAACTGCTCGTCTGGCTCTTTTTTATTTTCTTAATTTCGGTGGCAACGCCTTCAGAGAATCGTTTCCAGGAGTATCTTTGCTTTACAAAAGCACTTCGGTCTTGCAACACAGTTTCAGACGTTGGCTTTTTCACCAGATTTTTCAACAGTGAAACAAGATGTGTTTCATCCGGCTCCGCCCACGTGCCGCATCTTCGAATTGATGGATTGGGGTGCCGTGGCCACGCGTATGTCATCGAGTAATCTAAGCCAATACCCCACGACTCAATACTATCAGCTAAGCCACTCCATCGTGTTGCAATCACAGGCAGGCCAGTGGCAGCTGCTTCACGAGCTGGTAAACCAAAACCTTCTCCACGGGATGCACATACTGCCGCGTCAACCCGGCCATAAAGCGCAAGCATTTCTTCATTCGACAGATCTGCTGCCAGCACCTTGATATTTGGAGGGAGAGGCCCCGGGTCGAATGGGACGTCGCGTACCTTAATCAACAGCTGATAGTCCTCGTCCTCACCGAACGCACGATAAAAAGCTCGTGTTGTTACATCCCATCCCTTTCGAAGACCCGGCGACCCTATGGTCATCACTGTGAACGGCTGTTGATGTGGCCTTTTGATATACGTGTACTTTTCGCTGATACCCAACGGTATCACAACAATTCGAGTGGTCACACCCGCACGACGATAAACATCAATTAACCAATCAGAGGGCAAGATGATGCAGTCATACTGATTAAGAATATCTGCCCAACCTGCTGGGAGATCTGTGCTTTCGAACATTGTGATGGCAACTTTAGGGATGCCTGATAAGCGTTCCTGATGGAACTGTTGATAGAGGCTTGGCCAGCCAAGTGAAAGAAGGCAGTCCGTGGAGCGACAATCATCCCCAAGGATCAGTTGCGAGCTCGTGGAACAGTGCGATAGATCTGTTCTGCTTCCTGCAATACCGTGAATATGCCATCCGTGATAGTGCTTTAAATTCGTAGCAAGAACAGCCGCTATTTGGCCGTAGCTATCAAGCGGATCCCAGTTGTCACAGCCGATGGTAATCCTGGTCATGCTTCAGCTCATGGCATGTCTTGTTGCGGTACTAGCCAGATTGTCTCTGTCTTATCTATATCTGGATACGGACCAGAGATAATTGGATTCCTATATCCAGGCAACGCTTGTACCTCATATATCTCGTCAACGTGTGATTGAAAAAAGAGAGAGCCCACAATTTTTCCATTCGAGCAATCAATAATTACAACACCACACTCAAGTCTGTCATGGTATTCACTTATCGGCAATCCACCGAATGCATTGGTCTCACGGATTTTTGAAAGACCAACAAAAGCATGTCCCTTGTAGAAATCGAGTCCCCTAGCATACCCGGGAAGGGTCGCGATGATGGCTGCTTGTCCATGGGCGGCATCAAATAGTTCAAGGCGACCATATCCGGAGTGAAGAAACCAGAGTCTCTTATCATAGATTCGTGGTGAATGAGGCATTGAGAGACCTCGTAGCACCACCGATCCCGTAGGCACATGTAGAAGACATCCACTCGTCGCTTTGTTTTCACGCCAGCCGCCAATTGTATCGGTCTCAGCAAGCACCGTCACGAATTGCGGTTCGTGGTCATCGGCTGCCAATCCATTGAGGTGACAACGATCACCTCTCGCAATTTCACTAATAAAGGGCGGCTTCCATTGAGGCGTAAAACTGTGATCTGCCTCGATTGTGCTCAGGCAATTAAACAGCGTATTCACCATCCAGAGCTTACCGTTGCAAAACGCAAGATCATGGCCCATCGTCGGCCCCGTAAAATGGGCATGCCTTGCCAGAAAACAAGCGTCATGTGTGCCCGCCGGTTGGACACTATGTGCGAGCCCACGGGGAGCGGCAGGGAGCGTCCAGACTTGTCGTTTTGTCCCAACAGCTAACCCTGAATTAGTTCTCGTGATACCCATTGCTTCTTCGAAGTGATGAAATCGAAGTGTAAGCTGATTTTTGAGTGACCCCACGGTAAAGATCTTGCCGGCTTGATAGGTTGAAACAACCAGTGACACTTCGAGACGACCCAGCAACTCGGGCAGACTGCTGGAATGCTCGAATTCAACGGGAATGTCTTTCTCTGAGAGCTGTTCGTTGTCTACCAGAGCCCCTTCTCTTGATTGAGATATGACTTCATCATGATTCAATCGAATTTTTTGACTCGTTCTATCCATAATTGTCGAAATGCTTTTCAACCCAGTCAACGTGGTTTGTAAACGGTGGCTTATGCTCTTTTCAATTTGGCACCTGATCGCCAACGCAATTCTGCGTGACTATCTGCCGGACTAAGAGCCTGCAAACTTCACTCAGCAATCCTATTACAACGAGTCACGGACACCTTTGCGACACACAAATACTCGAAATTTCCCTAGTTAGAGCAAAAATATCAGCCCGACACATATTCCCTTGACGGAAACTTTGGATCATAGTCAATTGGGAGGGTTAAAGGGGTGAAAATAGCTATCTTTGCAACTGCTTGATAGCTCTTTGTTTGATGTTCTTACGAACAACTAATAATCCATCGCACCACGTCACTTTCTCTTCCAAAGACATTCTTTCGCCCCACATATTCGTTGATTAAGGAACCTTGATCCATGAGTTTCACTACATCGTTCTTAAAATTAAATCGCTGTGTGAGTCTCCTTCGATCGTTATGGAAAAATAGATGGTGCAAGAGCCAGCTACCTCTTGTCGATTCTCATTACATCACCTCCCATGCTGAGCAGTTAGAAACTCGTCTAGCATTGACCGGTGCACAGGACAATCCTTCGCTTTTAGTCGATATCAATGTGGAGTCGAGTAACAGCGATCCAATGTTCACTAGTTGGAATACGGTAACCAAAATTGGTTCATATTCATTTTTCACTGCCAGCGACGAACAGCATGGTCACGAACTATGGCGAACAGATGGCACAACCTTGGGTACAGAACTTGTCGCTGACACCTTTCCAGGTCCTTCCTCATCAGAGCCACGATCACTTACTGTGTCTGGTGACAAATTATTTTATATCGCAACAACGGAAGCCGGCACGCATCTTTTTGTAACTGACGGCTCAACATCCGGTACGGTGCAACTAACTACAGAATCTCAGTCACAACTATATCCACAACCACAATTTGCTTATTTGGCGGCGGTAAATGATGGAGTTGTTTTCCAAGGATTCAGTGCCGCCAATGGTATCGAACTATGGTTTAGCGGAGGAACTCCGGCAACAACCGGTCTTTTAAAAGATTTAAACACTCTGCCGGGTTCCTCGAATTCATATCCGCGCGATTTCGTTGCATTTGCTGGACAAATCTATTTTTCAGCAGCGTACGGTGACAATGCAAACATGTACATCAGAGGAGATTCCGAACTCTGGCGTACAGATGGCACGCTCGCAGGAACTGTCTTAATTGATACTGCCAGTACTTATCATCAGAGCCTTACTCCAGCGGGCAACACACTGTTTTTTACGGGTGATTCATTTGACATCTGGAAAAGTGACGGAACCGCACAGGGAACCCAGCTTGTACGTAACATCAGGCCTGCATACCCCTACCAGGAAAGCTTGACGCTGACGCCTGTTGGTGACATGGTATTTTTTCCAGCTGATGACGGAGAGCATGGACGAGAACTTTGGAAAAGTGATGGTACAGAAGCGGGTACCGTACTCGTGAAAGACATTCGACCTGGAAGTTCAATGCCCTATTATCCGGGAGGCATTTCGTGGAAATATGGCAGCTCTCCTCGTGGGTTCACTGCATCAGGTGATACGCTTTTTTTTGTGGCAAATTCGTCTGGTGGTAGTGAGTCACAACTTTGGGTAAGTGACGGAACAACGCAGGGCACTGTCGCAGTCACATCATTTGAATCAGATACTGAAGGTGGGTCTGCCTCCTACGCGTCAATGCCTGCATTAACAGTTCCCTTTTTAACTCCATCTGAAACAGGTGTTTTCTTCCGGGCAGAGCAAGGTGATTTATGGCATTCTGACGGTACTTTGAGCGGCACCGGCGTTATCAAAGACTTTGTTGATGAGTTCGAACAGGCCTCTTCATCATCCTACGCCTCGATGGCAATGCTGAATGGGGAGCTACTCTTCAGTGCCAAGGACAGCAGCCATGGCGTAGAGCTGTGGTCTTCGGATGGAACAGAATCTGGCACGCAACTGGTAAAGGATATTGCCTCTGGAACAAAGAGTGCTTTTCAATCGACAGGTGATCAATCTTCTTCGGCTGTGCATGCCTCTTCAGCACTCTTGAATGGTTCCCTTATTTTTGGTCTTGATGACGGCGTTCATGGCACCGAGCTTTGGCGTACTGATGGAACAGAATCGGGCACGTCCATGCTAAAAGACATTAGTCTGCCGCAATGGGGCTCTCCTGATTCCTGGAGCTCTTTTCCGGAACAGTTCACTGCCGCTCAGGATCGTGGTTTTGTTTTCTTCGTCACAGAAAAAACTTGGGGGGGTGACGAGCTATGGGTGACAGACGGCACGACTCAAGGAACTCGCCTTCTTTTTGAAGGTCCCACTTTCGATTTCGAAGTAGCGAACACGACTTTTTCGAAACTTACAACAAATGGAAGCAAGCTGTTTTTTCAAACAACGAGCACTGAGTACAACGGGACGCAGCATTCAAAGCTTTGGCAAGCTGACTACTACGGGGCAGGCGTTACACAGGGAGGCGTAACAGAGCTCTATGGCACAGAGGGTTTTTCTGGCGATTCTTTGATCGCAATCGACGAATTACCTTTCTATGTCAGTAATGGCGAACTCTGGCAAATCTATCCCGGCATGGGCCCAAGCCGGGTTGCTGGCTTTAACAGTCCACCAAGTATCACCTCTATTGTCGCAGCAGGAGATCTGATCTTTGGTTATGGCGAAAGGTTTTGTTTTTTCTACGACCCAATGACTTATACGAAGATGACTTACGACATGTGGGACGTAGCTATGGAAAGTTACACAGGTATTGCCAGCGTCGGTGAGTCCGCTTTCCTCACATCAAACAGCCAGCTCTTTCACACCAATGGGGGAGCTCCAGTCGATATTACGCCTATTAGTGGCATGACTTTTGAGCCACTGAGACAAGGACAGACCGTTGAAGATGACCGATTGTTTTTCAGAGCCAAGAGCCCCGGCATGAGTGACTGGTCAGTATGGGAAACACGTGGAACGAAAGAATCAACTATTCAGTCGGTACTCCCATTGGCTAATCAACAGATTACATCTTTCCTCGGTAAAGTTGGGGCTGGCGACATATTCGTCGGAGAGGATGCCTCTCACGGTAGAGAGCTGTGGATAAAACAACCAGATAATGAGGCGCCAACAGCGATCAATCTTTCTGGGATCATACCTACGTTAGCCGACGGGCACGACACAAGCGTCGGAATAAAAGTTGCGACCGTTTCTGTTACCGATGATGGGCTTGGCACCAATGAATTGGTTCTGACAGGACCTGATGCAGAGAAATTTGAGCTGGTCGCTTCGGGGCTCTACCTGAAGTCAAACGTATCGCTAGATCGGGCGACTCAGTCGCGTTACGACGTTTCGATTGAGGTCAATGATCCAACCGTTGGTGAAGAAATTGACGCCTCTACCTCATATAGTTTGGTTGTTGCGCCTGCAGTCGGTGGTACAGGCCCTCATCTCGTCAGTGATATAAATCATAATGGTCAGTCAAGCCATATCCACAAAATGGTAACTGCTGGTACAAAAACGTTCTTTTTCGCAAACGATATCACTCACGGTTCAGAGCTCTGGGTTACCGACGGCACAACTGAAGGAACCTCACTTGTAAAAGACATACAGGCCGGTCCACTTGGCTCAGCCTTGAGTGTTTATGGTGGAACAAGACTTATTCCTAGTGGCGAACATGTCTTTTTCCTCGTTGGTGGCGGTAAGGAAATCTGGAAATCAGATGGGACGCCTGCCGGCACCGTGCTCATGCACACATTAAGTAGTGCGTATCCACAGTCGGAACTGATTGCATTTGGCGACTATCTCGTATTCACATCATCTATCAGTGAGAATGAGATGTCTATTCATCGTATGCATACACACACAGGTTTGGTAAGCACCATTCATTCAATAGATCGTAACTACGGAATAGCGAATCTGACGGTTGCCGGGGACACACTCTATTGGTCCGAGCAAGGCGCACCAGAGCCAGAGCAAAGCGGAATTTTGGCCTGGAAAGAAAACTTTCAAACAGCTGTCAACGTGATGCCGCAAGACGGCGGTGGTGGTTACTATGACCTTCGAAACATGACCGCGGTTGATGACACGTTGTTCTTTGTAAATAGTTCGTCTGATTCTCAAGGGGTCTATCAAATTGCGTTGTGGAAGACTGATGGGACACAGGCTGGCACCAGACAGGTTCTTCAGCTGAATGATTATTTCGCTGGTGAATTCGCCACAGTCGGCCAGCAACTATTTGTTCTCGGGTCGAATGAACTCTGGCGGACGGATGGAACTGAATCCGGAACGCAACTCATCTATGATGGCCTACCGAGCTGGTCTTCTTCATTAACAGCTTTGGATAATGAAGTTTTTTTTATTGTTCAACCTGATGCAATTAATACGAGACACAACCAGCTGTGGGTCAGCGATGGAACCAACCTGGGCACAACTCTACTTGTGGATCTTCCAGATTCGGTTAATGCCTCAGAAACGAAGTTTCAGAAGGTTGATGATGAACTATTTTTTCGAGCTGGAAAAGGCGACCTCTGGAAAACTGATGGCACTTTAGAAGGGACTGTCGAGGTTCGAGACTTTGAGGATCAAGGCACCTACGTACAGTACGGTTCCGGTTCGTTTGCGTCACTTGCCACCCTAGGCGGCTCTCTACTGTTTTCAGCCAATGCTGATGGCACCGGTCAAGAGCTATGGACTTCTGACGGCACAGAAGCCGGAACAACGATATTGAAAGACATTGCTGCGGGGTCTGCGGATGCGTTTCCTGATCTGGAATTAGCACCGTGGTGGAGTGAGGGCGGTTACGCTTTTTCTAACTCGCTGCTGCCATCAAGCTATCCATCTGGAACGCCGGGAACAACACCACCGGCGATTACGACTCCTTCCGGCGTCACTTATTTTTCTGCAAATGACGGCCACCGTGGAATGGAACTCTGGCGAACCGATGGAACCGCAGTCGGTACGAAACTCGTAAAGGACCTTGCTTCAGAACGATGGCTGGGTGTCCGCAGTGCTACAGGTTCGTACCCAAAAGACTTCATGCAAATAAACGAACAAGTTTATTTTGTCGCCCAAGGCCCTGAGGGAGGGCCCGCCTGGAGTTTATGGAAGGTTGACGGCGATACGGTGCACGAGGTTCAAACGCTACCTTTCACCTCAAACGGTGATGTACCTCATCAGGATGTCACGTTTAGTGTGACAGATGCACCTGCTGGTTTCTTTCAATTTTTAGTTCAAAACGGGAGCGTGGCCTTACTCTATCAATCTGATGGAACTTCAGAAGGAACAACTGTTATAAACGAGTTCACTGCCATGAACGGTCAGCTTTTTGGGTATTTCATTCTTGACGGCCTTCTCTCACGAGATATCGGCCCCACCTCCTTAGGTTCGATGCCAACATCGATTCTGGACATAGCAGAGTATAGTGCTGCATCAAAGCACCAAATATCTGACAACTTTTCTTATTTTTCAGTTAACGATAGCAATTCACAACGTCACTGGTTTTTCACCGATGGCACGCCAGTTGGAACAAGGCGTCTTGATAGCCTGCTCAGTAACCTTGAGATTGATTCTACTGCTGGTAATCTTCGTGACGGATTATTCTATTTCCGTGGCCGGCTGTCTGGTGGGCAATGGCAACTTTGGTCAACAGACGGTACAGAGGCAGGCACGAAGCCTCTTTCCGTTGAGATTGACGACCCAGCTCTCATCCTCGGAAGAAACACCCACGGATTATTACTGAACCAGCGCGATGCTGTTTTTGGTGGTGAGCTTTGGCTTTCCCCAGTGCCAGCTGCAGCAATAGCACTATCGTCAACGACGCAATCAATTCCTGAGAACACTGCTACGACTCAGCCAACACGTGTTGGTACCATTCATATTTTTGGCAATGGTGTCGAGAATAATTCAATCAACGTTGTTGGCCCTGATGCTCAGCATTTTGAGGTGATTGGCAACGAACTACGGCTCAAAGCCGGCGTCACCTTAGATTACGAGAGCCAGTCATCGTATTCTGTAAGCCTTCAGCTTCAAAGCGTAGGATCGACTCAGCTTGAAGAATATAATCTGGCAGTTACCGACATTGATGAATACGCCACTATTGAAAACCGTGGAAACGTCACATTGACACTCCTTCAAGGTAGCGGCCTGTATGCAAATGGTCTACCAGTCGAATACGTTACACAGAGCACTCTTGGTAGTTCTCGAGTCCATATCACCGATGTGTTCGGAAACTGGGAGGTACTGGAGGCTGAGGTGGCTGATCCATCAGCACCCGCACGTGGAACAATGTTTGCAAAGTCAGCGGCTGGTTTCCTCTATCGCGTTGCTGCTACTGTAACTTCGACAAGCTGGGAGTTTGAAGGCTTTCATTCTATTGGCAACGCAGCAAGCATTCCTCTTTATAAGCCAGATCAGATTCCGCTGAGTGAAAATTACCATTTTCCAGTTGAAGCAAATGGAAGTCTCATGCTGAGGCAGAATCTTGCAGGAGAACTCTACGCAGATGATGTACCAGTCATGCGTGATCTAACTAATGTTCAGCGACGGGAACAAATCGACGGCATTGTTTACACGGCAATCTCAGCGGAACTTGATAACGATATTTTGCGAGTCCTATTTGTAAATCACACTGCGTACAAAGAGTGGCGTTTTCAAAGAAATGGTGAAGCGTGGCTATTCGCTAGTGATCACAACATTACGCCAGCAGAAGCGGAGTCCGTCTTCTCCCTCATTCCAGCCATTGGTGGCGGCTAGCAATCTTCCATAACCATCAATTCCTCACTCTTTTCTATGCATGCGTCGAGTGAGTTCTTGCTTAATTTGCTTAATCACACCCCTCCAATCTTCGGCCTGAGGTGCTTTATGAAATTTTTTGTGTGTTTGTGGATACCAACTAATTGAATCATCAGCACTGGCTTCACGCCATGCGGCATGATCGTCAACAAGAACCCAACACTGCTTCCCAATTGCACCAGCAACATGCAAAACCGATGTTGGAACACAAATTACTAAGTCCAATGCCGCAACAAGGTGAAAAGTCTCGTCATAATCTTTTGCTTGTGTCAATTCAGGAAGGCGATGAACTATTATTCCATGGTCACTTTCAAGCTGAGCAATTTCATCCGTATCATCTTTATATTGAAGCGAAATAAAATGAAATGGCTCTGAAAGAATTGGCTGAAAAGTATTTAGTGGTATTTGACGGTAGCGTTGGTGCGTTCTCGGAGAGCCGCCTGTCCATGCGATACCAATACATTGTTGTGCACCAAATCTATTTTTTAATTGTTGTCGAATTTCCGCAACGCGTCTTTCATCAACTCTCAAATATCCATTATGAGATGGGAAGTCTTCCTGAGTTCTTCGAAAGAGAGAGCCAAGATCTCCAATTGGACACATCCATGTTGGCTTTGGTGAACCAGATCCTGCTCGAAAAGTGCATTTCGGAAAAGAACGTTCGAAGACACTCTGAAGACGAGGATTAGCGTCAACTTGTACAGTTACACCTCGCTTTTCGGCTTCGGCAATGAGATCGCTTATCATAGACATAAAGAGGATTTCATCACCGAGCCCCTGTTCACCCAGACAAATAATATGGTCTCCCCGGCGAATGTCATCGATTCTATTGAGTCTCGGCGGTCTTTGCTGAGGAAGGCCGTGTGTTTGGAGATTCATGACCGAGGAATCAAAACGATGGAGATATTCTTTCCAACCTTCTTCCCATTTCCCCTGCTCCAAGAGCAATAATGCAAGATTCCAGTGAAGATCAGCCGCGTCGGGACAGTGAAGAAGCCCTTGGCGGGCTATAAGCTCACCCTCCACTGATTCACCTTCGTTTACATACGTGCCTGAAAGCGTTATCCAGAGAGATGAATTATTTGGTGCATACGACAATCCCTTCCTGAGAATATGTCGGGCTTCAGCAATCCGGTGCTGTTTACGAAGCAAGAAACCAAGATTCAATATCGCAGGGACATATGTCGGGGCTTTGGCGTAAACTTCTTTGAATAACTTGGTGGCTCTTTCGTCCTTACCGCCAACCATTGCACAGTTGCCCGCAAGGAAAATGAGATTCGGATCGGAAGGTGAGGCAGCTAATGCAGGGCGTATCTGTTGCTCAGCCGCGTCAACTTCTCCGCGGTGAAGAAGTTCTTGAACAGAAACACAGAGGCTATGCAGGTCTTTATGCTCCATAAATGCTTTTTAGTTGCTTACCACACAGAGCGTTATGCGACTCATTCCGGAATTTTTTTAAGTGTTAGCATAAAACGCCTTTGCACACAGAAAGCACACAAGTTTGTGCTTTTTGCAAAAAGCCACTTTATGTGTCGAAAAAATAGTACCCCCAAGGGGAATGAGAACGGAATTTGTTCGTAATTCTTATCTTGGTTGTTGTTGGTAATCCCTGGGAATCCTTGGGTATTTTGTTCACAAACCGGTCAAATCTCAACCGTTAAACCCAGAAACACCCAACCCCACCCAATCATGCAGTATCGCTTTTGGCCCCACCACAAGCCCATCTAATTTAGAGTTTAAAGATAGAAATAATTTCGTATCGAGGCATCATTTATGAAAATCATAAATACATAGGTTGTTGATTAAAACACCGTGCCAAGCTGTAACATCAAACTATCACTTGGATTAAATTCGGGGGTTCCATTGGCTGAAATCGTTCGAGCAAATACATACCCAATTTCAGCAACTGTCGCCGTCATTTGACTCCGAAACCATTCAAATCCAAGAACGGCACGAAGATCACTCACGGTAACAACAGCAGTAGAAGAATCGGGTAGTGCAATAGCCCACGTGCCTCCACCAAACTGACAAGCCGTATATGCCCAAAGCGACCCTCCAGAAGAAGACTCTTGAATTTTCAAGGCTAATCGAGATCGCGGTACTAACAACTCAAGACGAGCATTATCATTTGGAGTCCACAATAAACCACCAACTGGTAGCACCTGCATGTCAAGTTGACGAACAACAGCTGCACCAGCAAGAAGTGTCCATTTCTTTGACAGATTGAGCTCCAAAAGCCCCCACCCTGTGAGCTGAAAAGCTTTTGAATTGAACTGCTCATAGTCTCCATAGACTCCGGGCGTCATACCGAAAGCAAAACCCCATCGATCGGTAACTGGGGTTCTCCAAGTAACCTCGATATAGGAATCGAAAACTCTTGATGGAAGTTCAAGAGCATCTGGGGCTTCCCAAAAATGAAATCCAAAACCTGGCGTAATTAGGAATGCAGGCACTTCATCAAACCAAATGGGGGCAAATGACGTTGTGATCGGAACATCAGTGTTACCAAAACCATCCATGCCGTTTTTTGGTATCCAACTTCCCGACAAAGACCTTGCGTACCAGAATGGAAGATGGTCATTCGTCCTCTGCTCATCCCATTGCTCTCCGAGATTGTCTACAAGAGGTCCCTGGCCAGGAGCAACTGGATTTGCGGGAATGATTGCACCTGTAAGCGCAATGTCCTCCTCATCAAAAATCTCTACAGGCATTTCGAACAACAATCCCTGCACGGATGATTCAGTCGATGAATTGTGACCAACTTCCTGGCCTAGAACGATCCCCTGGAATAATCCGAGGTAGCTCGATATCAAGGTAAGATACGCCGCCGACATAAATCTTGGCCGATCGCTGCTGAATAGTGAGAACATTCCCATGCGGATCGCCTGACAAGAAGAGCTAATAGTCCAGGACGCAAACACGGCTATTGGCAAAGATGGGGACTCTAAAAGGCAAGTCTGGAAGCCTCAAGGCCAAATAGGTACTTAAGTAGAGAAACTGGGCAAGAGACCTGAAGAACAAATAATTTCGAGTAGATTCCTTGGCCGTATTTCACCGATTGTTTGTTCGTTCAAGGGGCTACAAGTCTAATATTTTTTGGAAGGACGTTCCTATGGAAACCAAATCACTGGGTGTAATGCTAAGCACTCTTTGCCTAATCGCTCTCATGCCACAAATTGTCTCAGCACAGTCCGGAATTCTTCATAAGCGTGTACCGTCTGCTTCCATAGCTCTTCCCTCATCAGCAAACATTTCAAAACCACTTCAAGTTCATGGAAAACCGGATGCCATAAAAGCACCCGTGGCAGCGAATCCATCACTGCCATCTACTGGTGATGATCTTGTTCATGCGCTACCTGTTAATGTCCCAAAAATAGCCAAATCAAAAAGCCTAGGATCTCAGCAAAAAACGCACGGTATCAACGCCCGCACGCTGCGAACAAGAATTCCCCAAGGTTTAGAAAGAGCAGCATCCACGCCTGCTCAATCAAGTAAAGGTCTGACTAAAGCATTTGAAGTTACGCAAAAAAATGGACAAACTCCGTCTCCCTCACGCAGACCGAAACAAGGAATTCCTAGTGCTGTAAGATCCGTAGGACGGACACCCTCCGCCCAACAACCTACTTGGACTGAAAGATTTCGCTTCTCTTGGCCATGGAAAACGAAATAATACATTGAAATTCTTTGTATGGCATTTGATGAATGCCGGACGACACCTTGTTTTCAAATGGTGCGGTTATAGTAGTGTACCTTTATGCCATCTAGATATTGGGCACTACCGTTGCTACATCCAACACTGTCCTGTGGTAAAGATACCCCCAAGGGGAGTCGAACCCCTGTTTTCGGACTGAGAACCCGATGTCCTAGGCCACTAGACGATGGGGGCGTGGCAGACCTGCCTGACGGTACCGGCTACCACTGGCCTTTTCAAGTCTTACGCCCGAAAGTTCCTAAAACATCACTCCCCATCTGGCCGAGGACGAGCAGGAGGCCGCCGGCCAGGCGGAGGCAGACGTCGTCTTCCAAGAAAAAAACCGACTCCAAAACCAAATGCTGCAAGCGCACCTGTTACTGCCCACACTCGTCGCGAAACAATCTTGTCAATC
>WLWG01001958.1_pt1 | contig 16896 bp, 29 predicted proteins | sample 6712871 | NCBI WGS metagenome assembly WLWG01 (sample SAMN12718693, study PRJNA515312) | sponge metagenome | isolation source: marine sponge | host: Mycale hentscheli | place: New Zealand: South Island, Marlborough, Capsize Point | collected 2003-05-01
GTGAGTCCTGGAAGATGGAATATATAAAACACCCCTCAATTGACTACGCTACTAACGCTATCCATGGATGGTTAAATGATGAAGAAGTAATCATTTTTTATTTTAAAGATTATGGATTCATAAATGATAATAGAAGTAACACTTACGATTTATCAGTCGGAAAAGCTGGTATAACCGTAAACATTAAAAAAATTAGATATGATTAAAAAAGCATTAAAAAAATTAGAAAGATTTTTTGACCTTAAAATTGGTTGGATGTTCGTAAACGGTAGAAAACAAGAAGAATGGTACAAATATTTAAAAGATAAGTATGGTAATTCAATTTAAATTAGCTCTAGGTCTTCCCAGACATAGAAGAAGAAATTTTCTTAAAAAAAGGTATCAGTACTCGTTAGAGTCGTCAAGGTCTTCATATTTACGAACTCTTGAAGGTAAAACGTCTACGAAGTCGATAAAATCTTCATCTCCCGAAGGGTAGTTTTTGGGTTCTTCTTGGGAGTCTTTCCATTTTTTATAAAAATACACATCATCATCCTGACGATTATTTTCGAATTCTCTTTCTCCCATAAAAACTTCTTTCATTTTTCCCATAATATTTTTTTTCTATAACAAAGATACGTAAACTTATCTTAAAAGTGTAACGTGTCCCACAAACAAATTAAGTTTAGTCGGTGGTGTTATATGTTTAACTCTATAAATATAAACACCTTCTTGACACTGTAAATTGTTGTATGTTCCATCCCAGTACCCATTAATGTCGTAAGATTCAAATATAACTTGTCCCCACCTATTAAAAATAATCATATGAAATTCTAATCCTTGTATTCCAGTAGCTTGGAAAACTTCGTTTAAACCGTCACCGTCTGGGGTAAACGCGTTAGGTATAAATAATAAAGATGAGCATTCTTCTATTTTAACCGTATAATAAGAGGTATCACCGACACAACCACCAATACCACTGTAAACACTTAGACTGTATGTCCCTGGTGTCTCATTCCATTGTACAGTGACTTGGTGTCCATTACTACTGGTGATGTTACCCCCGTCAACTTCCCAATAATAATCTTTATTAACATCATAACTTACTTCATAGTTTTGCGGGGGTATTGGCTCACAATTGTTATAAATTCCTTGTGAAAAAACTTGTAAAGGAAATAATAAAATTATAAACCACCTCATATTAGTAATGTTGGATTGGCCCAGTTACTGGTACGTTATTTACTACTATATTAACTGTCGTATTACAACCAGCTAAACTATAAGTTATTACATGATTACCCACACCTGCGGTAGCTGGGTCAAAGTTATTACCAGTCACACCAGGTCCACTTAAAGTTCCCCCAGCTGGGGAAAAAGTTAAAGGGGAAGATGGGTCACCCACACAAAAAGGTCCAAGGTTATTTAGTGTAAGTTGTAGAATATACACATCTAAATTTACTGGAATCCCAAGACACCCACTAGCGTTTGTCTCTGTTACGGAAATCGCGTTAGGGTATAGACCTGGAGTACCACCCCAATCTACAGTAATAGAATTACTTCCTTGACCTGTTTGTAAAGTACCACCACCTCCAGTGACAGTCCACTGGTATGTGGACCCACCAGTAGTGGTAGTGACAAAATATTGTTCACCTACAGAGTTCACACATACAGTATCTGGATTAATTGTGGTTTGAGAATAAATTGTTGTTGTAAATACAACTAGTAAAAGTGTTAATAATTTTTTCATTTTTTAGTTATTTTAATAATGGTTTATATTAGAAGTGGTGGGTATTACCACTTGGATGTTTCCGTTATAGATGTTAAAAGGTACTGGTGCACAAGCGTTAGTCGTCCAACCTCCCCACGTACCATCACCCCCAGCTGTTACTTGTATTGTTAAATCTAAAGGGTTACATGTCTGAATAACCTCAACTGTAAAACAAAAAGACCAAGAACAGGTCCCGTTGGGGTCCCAGTCACCGAAATCATCACCAGGGTTACCGTTTCCAGGGGAACCAAATTCATAAAACCAACCAGGACCTACAGTAATTCCAGTAGTGGAACTGGTAGTATTCAACATCCATAACCATTGTCCTGAACTTGCAACAAAACAATCTACGGGTGACAATCCTGGGGTTAAATTAACCCATCCTGGTCCTAGGTTTATATCAAAACCCTCCAACCAATTACTACTAACCTCCGTCCAACCATCCATTGTATAACATACATTAACAATTGTTCCTGGAGTGTATCCACCTGTGGGTGGTACTGGGTTTAAGGTAAATGATTCAGTGCCTGTACAATTTTGAGCACTAACGTTAAAAATTAACATCACACCTAAAATTACCCCAACTAATTTTTTATACATCATATCTATTACTATAATATAAGTATTTATAATAAAAAGAATATCATATGCCTAAAGTTATTTTAACAGAACAACAATATCAAAAACTTTTAACTAGAATAAGTGAAGAAGTAGATTTAACTAATTATCAAGCACCTTTTAGTAGTGAGGATTTTGTTAATTGGGTGGATTCTGAGTTTGACACTGACATACTTAATATAGCAAAAAGTAAAATAGAGGAGAGATTAAACTTTATAAATACCATGGTAGGTATAGGTACTAGAAATGAAATAGAAGGGTTTAAGAGATATTAAAGACTTTATCTTTACGTTTGTTTAATTAGTTTTATAAAAAATACGAATGTACAATAGAATAATTTTTAATAACTGTATTGAACCTCATGGTAACTAACTGGGACAAAAGATTTTTAGATTTAGCTACCTACATATCTAATTGGTCTAGAGACCCACATAGAAAATGTGGAGCTGTAATAGTAGGTCAAGATAATACTGAAAAGGCTATAGGGTATAACGGTTTACCTAATAATTGTGACCTTAATCGTTCTCATATTGAAAATAGGTATGATAAACCCAAAAAATATATGTGGATAGAACACGCTGAAAGAAATGCTATATATACCGCAGGTAAAAATGGGATATCTTTAGATGGGTGTAAAATGTATGTTACGTATTTTCCTTGTTGTGATTGTGCAAGAGCTATAATACAATCTGGAATTAAGGAGGTTTATTCACCTAAACCCGACTGGAAACACCACAAGTGGGGAGAATCGTGGAAAGTCTCACAAGAAATGTTTGATGAGTGTGGTGTAAAAGTTAAATTTATATAGGATGGATAAAACTAGTTTTTGGGAAAAATATCGTAAACTTAAAAATGATGAATTAGCTATTTGGGTAGAAGAATTAAATCCCACAGATAGAAACAAAATAATTAATAGGGTAAATCAGTTGGATATGGAGATATCACATGGTCGTTACTATGATGGTTGGACACTAAAAGGTATGAAGTTAGAAAGGGAAAAACTCAGCAGTTTACTAAGAAAAGATATCTAACATAGAAGGAAGTCTAGGTTCACTTTCATCTTCACAAACTTCAAGAGTAGGAAATATACAATCTTCGTCCTCATCACTATTAAACGGGGAACATTTATTACTGTACATCCCATTATTGCATTTCTTACAACAACTTAAACTTAATGGTTTATCAATTACATCTTCATCTTCATCTGATGATGTAGGTGTTAACATATTAACATCACCACCGTTAGGTGGAAAAGAGTTAAAAATCATGGGCAAACAACTGTTTCCACCACCAGCACCGATACACGCCTTGATGTCGGTAATTGAATGAGTACCTCCAGCGTTAATACCACCCATAATTTGCTCTATAGTCAACCAACTTCCAGGAATTTTTCCTAGATACAAACCAAGCTCTTGTAAAATTTCAATAACTTCAACTATATTTGTTATACCTGTTATATCTATAATATCACCATTAGATGTGGTCCAAGGATTGCCAGTGTTTAGTGGTTGGGGTGGACCAACCCAATTCTGATTAGCTAACGGTTGTGGTGGGGGTAAAATTTTCTCACCACCATTTAAACCTTTATCACTAAAATCACCTGTTAAATCAAATGTGATTCCCTCACTTCCTTTTGTAATGTCTACGACATCGGGTAATTTTCCTATATCTTCTTGTCTACCGCTATTGGTTAGTATACCGTCACCTTTAAATCCATTTCCATCGTATTGACCTGAAGAACTGGTATTGGTACCACCTTTACTAGCACCGCCACCACCATGTTTTTGTTCTTGTAAGTGTAATTTTAGTATTCTATTTTTTTCTACGTTATTCATCATTTTCTAAATTTTCTTGAACCCCTTAATTTTTTAGGTACCTCATCTAATTCTATTTCTAAATCACCACCTATATGTACATCCCCAAATAAGTTTAGTAAAGAATCTGGTAACACATCACTAGTTTTTTGTGAGTTATTAAAATCTTTTAAAGTTACAGGGTCGTCCATATCTATAGTCACATCAAATACCTCATCATCTATACCGTCAGACATATGAGAAAAGTCACATGGGCCCTCATGACATTTACCACATGAGGAACAAGTACCTATCTCTACGTCATTGAATCCACCTACGTTACCACCTGTAATGTCTACTTCTAATGGTAACTCTATGCCCAACTCAACACCCATAATTTCTTCTCTAGGTGGTTGTGTGAGTTCACCCCCTGACTGCCATGCCATTGGTGTTTCGTAGGAACCTGATGATGTTGTGGAAGTGTATTCTCGTATAATTTTCCCTTCATTTAAGGCCATTAATTTATTGTATAAAGCATCACCATCTTCGTCTGAAAGTTCCGACTCCAATGCAGAGGCCATATTATCTTTAAATGTTTGTGTTCTAAATTCTTCGGGTATTTCCATACCTGGTTCCCAACCAGATTTAATAGCTTGTGTTAAAAGTTCACCGTCTTTTCCTGAACCAGAAGAACCAAATGACTTTTTAAGTTCTGCCCAAGTTTCCTTATTCATTTCATAACCTTTAGCTTTTAGTAAAGCTTTAGGTCCTGCAGCACCACTTTCAGCGTAAGCTTGTCCTCCCTTATAACCACCATAACCTACAACTCCCATTGTAGCGATGTCTTTCATGGTATTAACAAATTTAGGTCCATATTTTTGTGCTAAAGTTTTATTAGTTAATACTTTTGCTGAATTTTTCTTAGCTTGTGCTGTAATTGCGGGTTTAAGGGATTTTTGTATTACGGGGTCCTTTAAAGCAGCTACTACCGTTTTTTCTGTATTGGTTAAAGTTACTTTTTGTCCTTTAGACATTGATGTGATTTTAGTCGATAGCTTTTTCATTCCTTCTTTACCTAGACTTTTAACTCCAGGTATTTTTTTAACTACAGCACCCACACCAGGTAATAAACTTAATACAGCGACTAAGCCACCAGTTGCGTAATCACCTTCTTTAGCGTATATAGTTGCGTCCGTCATACCTACACCAGCAGCTAAAAATGGACAGACTGGACAAACTGGTGTAGCTAACCATAGTCCTATTTCTAAAATAGGTAAATAAACATGTGGGTCAGTAAAATCAATGGATGCTACCCAGTCTACTGCACTATTAAAACCGTTTTTCACCATCTCGGTGGTACCGACACCACCAAAATCAGGAATTAATCCTTCGTTACCTTTTGCCCAATTAATTAAATCAGTGTTTAAAGCTTTATCTACTTTACCAACAGTATTTTTAATGTCTTTTTTGAGTTGTGTTTGGTCACCAGGTAGATATCCTGATTCACCTTTTAAATATGTTGCTACTACACCGTCTCCTTTTTGTAATGTGTCGGGAATATATCCTTGGTTTCCACTAAGATAATCTACTGTATTATCGAAAGCTTTCGTAAGTGAACTCCACTCGTTAAGTTGTTGGTTTTCAAATGTTGTACGACCTCTGTCATAATCCATGAGAGATAACATTAATTTTTGTTCCTGTATAATTTTATTTTGCATTTTTATTATTTTTTTATATTGCACCAGAATCAACAACTGATTTTAACCATATCCCAGCATCCTCGATGCTCTCAGAACCGTATCCTCTTTCCCAACCATCAGATTTAATAAACCATTCTTTAGAACCAGGTTTTAGTGAACCATCAGCTTGTTTTACCCAGTTAAACCCACTAGTATCTAATTGTCCACTAACAACTCCAAAATACCCTTCTGAGGTTGGAGCGTCTAAATGTGAATTTCTAGGACTAAACTTCGCAGCTTTTTTACCACCTCCTGAAGATTGCCAGAACATTAAACGTTCACCATTAGGGAAAGTAACCTCATATATATCTCTACCACCTTTATTTCCTACCTTCTGGACACTATCTAAAGTTAAATCTTTAATGGTAAAACCTGTATTATCTATTTGTTTTCCTATTTGCCCTATACGACCGGTAGCTTCAGCTGTAATCTCACCCATTTGTTGTCTATTAAGTGCTTTTCCATAGTTTTTAAAAACGACTCCTTTAGCCATAGACTTAACTCCTTGTTTTTTCAGGCCAGATTGAAGTGCATTCTCAGATGCTGCGTCCGCTATATCACCCAAGTACTTTTTATATGATTTTCTAAAGTCAACTATTTTATTTGTACTTTTATCTATAAGTTCTCTAGGAACCAAAGTCATAAACTCATCTATGTTAGCTTTAAATGCTGTTGGATTTTCAAAAGCTTTTTCCAGTAACCCCAATACGTTTCTATGTGACATAGGTTTTTGACTAGCTCGGGAAACGTAATTAGCTAAAGATTTAATAGCTTCGGTATTTCCTCCTTGAGTTTTTAAAACTAAGTTCAGTATTTTTTCTTGTGCTTCACCCCAACCCGCTTTAGCTGTTTTTAAAATACTTTCTATAGATTCTTTACCAATTTTTTCTAATGCCTCTTTTCCAGTTTTTTTAAAAAATTGTCCCCATTCATTGATTATTTGACCACCTTCCATCCTATTGATGAGGTCTGTCATTTCATTAATATTTTTATGTATTCTATAATTTTTCACACTTATGGGTTGATTATATCAATAAATATCATAAATATTGATTAATGACAACAGTATTAACATACATAATAATATTACTAGTTTTAGTTTCTTTTTTTTGGTCTGGATATTTCTTTAGAGTCTGGCAAGAAACTAAAATTAAAAGGAGAATGTGGGCAAATATTGTTAAACGAATACATGTTATTAGACCTGATGTGGAAATGAACCACTCAATAGAGAATTCTTTAGAATTTACGGAATTAGAGACTGAAAATTTACAACATGAACTTAAAATAGCTCTTTTAAATGAAGATTATGAAGAAGCAGCTAAAATTAGGGACTTAATTAGACGTTTAGAGTCATAACCACTTGTTTTTCTTGAAGTATTTCCACATAAATACTGTGGTCCCTATGGTTAAAACACAAAATATCCAAAATCCATGATGATTAGTTAAAAATGGGACATCATCGAAGTTCATCCCAAAAACCCCAGTGTAAAATGAAAGAGGGAGAAATATTGTGGACCAGATAGTTAATAAATTTAACCTCTTATTCATTAAATCATTGTTAGATTTCTCTAACATAGCTTCAAGTATTAAATGTAACTCCAACAAGTCCCTATATTCTTCTTTAGAGTCTATTAAAATTTTTTTTAACTTATAAAATTCTTTAATATCTACGTTTTTACCTTCGAAAATGGATTCTTCGAACTCGTGTATTTTTTTCTCTATCTCGAACCTACTTAACATCGTTTTTCCAAATATCTATGACCCATAACGTGGACTCTACGAAGTAAAGTAACCCAACCAGTAACATCCCATAATGTGTCCAGGTGCCGGAATGTCCGTAAGTTATGTCTTGATAAATTGATGGTAGTGCCGACAACATGATTGATATCGAAAATACCATTTTTATCCATTTATTTTTCATTAAATTTTTCATTTAGTAATTTATCTATAATTATTTGGTATTTTAAAAGATTATATTTATATTTGTAGTATGAAAACATTAACACTTACAATATTCACGACATTCACTGTATTTCTTACAGATATTTCTAACTTATTAAACTTTAACCAGTGTGGGAACACATTTGAAGTGGTCTATGACTCTCCAGGTGTGGAGATATCCACCAATGGAGCTATTGACATATTAAAGTTTGACAATAAAAAAACTGATTTCGGTGTAAGTGAGGGAAAACCTACTAAGTCTAATTTTTATTTAAATACTAATTTTTTTACCCCAACTGGAGACCCTATCGGTTTAGTAGTTGTTGACGGTAAAAGAAAATCTAACCGAGTAAAGGGTGGTGCGTACTTCTATGTAAGAAATGGTAAAGCTCATGTGAGTAGTAAAAGTTGTCCTTACAATACAAAATTTGCGACTCAAACTATATTATGGGGTATCGATAATAAAAAAATTAATTTACCCCTAACTAGAAGAGGACACGCTAAACAATTACATTACCGTATTTTAGTGGGTGAAAACACTAATGGTGAAATTGTAGTAATAGTATCTAGAATCCGTATAACTATTAAAGAGTTACTAGTTGTTGGTATGGAACAAAATATTGTAGATGGAGCATTATTTGATGGTGGCTCATCAGTTGAGTATTCATTTAATGATGGTAAATTTAGTCGTTCTTTTAAGTCTATGTCAGATTTGGTTAAAATGTTTAGTAAAACTAAACAACAACCTACTTTTATGACTATGAATCTTAAGTAACTATTTTCTACCTACCCAAGCAATCGGTAAGTCTTCGGCTGGAGTGGCTCTAACATCTCCACCAACGTTATGAACTATAAACGGTTTACCATCTTTTTCTACAAGGACTCTACCAATGTGAGTATTCATTCCCCATAAATCACCTTTAGCTATACTATTACCTGGTACAGCGGCTGAACACCCACCAAAACCAACTAAGTCACCACAATTCTTAAACCAACCACGTCCAGCTTTAGCTCCGTTATAAAAAGCTTCGTGATGATGTTCTGAACCGTTCCAATAGATTCCAACCACATCATCCATTTGTAGTTTAGGGCCAGCATATTTACTGGGTACCATAGACTTAATTAAACTTTTTGCTTCATCATAGAAATGGCGTTTATCGTTTTCATCTTTTATTCCTCCTTCGGATTCCATTCTTCTCCATAAGTCAACAACCTTCTTAACCTTACTTTTTTGACCTTTAAATGCGGAATAAATTGTTTTACCTAACGTACTGTTAGCGTACGCTTTCCAAGCGTCACCAACGGAGGTTATATCATTTGAAGCATTATTAAGAAATCCAGCACAAGCTGTCTGTGTTTTACCATCAGCATTTAGTCCTGGAGAACAAAAATACTTACTTTCTTCACCATCTTGTAACCCCTTTGAGTTTTTTATAATTTCAAACTTATATTCGAAGGGAATAGTGTCACTAATTTCTATATTAGATTTAACTTCTGGGTCTGGTTGGTCAATTACTGGTGAATCTCCAGAACAACCAGGTAATGTATTTAACATACATTTACAAATAGTTTTTGCATTATAACCATGTCTTATTTTTACACTTTTATCTAATCCCATTCTTTTAGCAGCGTCGTACCACCTTTGTGTTTTTGGACAACCTCTAGGTGCTGTGTCTGGACCAACAGGTCCTGTAGGTGTTGGTTGTTGTCTAGTATCGTCATCACGTCTGTCGTAACGTCCGGTCTGTTCTTCTTCAGACCCAGAATCAGTACCAAATAGTGAAGCTGAAGTATTATCACCCACTCTACCGTCCACTTTTAAAGGTGGGTTAGCCTGTTGGAATTTTTTAACAGCTTTATATGTTTTAGTACCATATCGTCCATCTACACCATCACCATTAGGTCCAGAAGTACCCAAGTCATAACCTAAGTCTACTAATTTTTGTTGTATTTTGTTAACTTGGCTACCTCTACTACCTGACTTATATACCCTCTCTAATATAAGTTTACCGTTTCTATTTTTAGTATTTTCATGTAAAAAACGAATTCGTTGTATTTCATAATCTTCATTTAACATGGTTAAATCAATATCGAAGTCAGTATCGTAACCTAAAGAATGTTTTCTTTTCATTTCATCAAAAGAAGGTTCATTGTAATGTGATTTAATGTCCTTACTAGCATCTTCAAAAGCACTCATATCGTCCTCCACGGACTCATCACCAAACTCATAATATTCATTCATATCAGTCTCGGCTCTATCACCAAACTTACCACCAATCATTTCGTCACCAATACTAACTAAGGTTAGACTGTCACCTAATCCAGTAGTTTCATGGTTATCAGGGTAAACTGATTCTATCTGGTCTATTATCCATTTTTTAGCTTCTTTAGGTAAATCATTTACACTACTAATAAAAACCTTTTTTTCATCTTCACCGTCAATAGCTGGTGGCACACCACCATCACATATTTTATCAACAAAGAGTTTATTAGCACCACCTTCACGTTCAATGTCGATATACCAATCTTGACTTGCACATATATTATCTTCCTGTTCCATGATTAAAGGAAGACCCATGAGTCTTCTAATATCATTACTTTCTCTTAATAAATTATTTTTCATTTTCTTTTTTTTATAAATATATCAATTTATATTGATTGGTCTGGAAACCAACCATAATCGTCTTCTTCGGGTTTATAATTTAACACAACCAAATCCTTTAGCTCTTTTTGCTACCTCCTCAACATACCCTATCGAGGTTAATGCTCCTGACCCTAAATTAGGGAAATACCCTGGAACCCAAGCGTTTTTATCTACCTTAACTCTAAGTCCACTCTTAGGTTCGTATATACCGTTTGGACTATCACAAGGTGCGTTATAATTAGGATTATTAGTTTTACAATATTTTTTTATTTTACCTTTACCCATGTTATGTGCCAATATTGCCAAATCTAATGAGATATTACCCGTACCAACTATAGTAAACATTCGTTGAGATTTTTTGTTTGGGTTATCATTGTTCCATTTTGTTCTAGCCTTATCTATTCTAGTTTTAACTATTTGGTTTACAGACGGGTCTTTTCCAATACCTCTATCTAAAGCTAATTTATAATCTTGTGCTATTCTGTAATAAGCTCCTTTAAGTGAATTAATCATTTTCCCTACTTGGTCGAATTCACCAACCAACTTATGTAAACCGTATTGTTTCCATGTGTCACTAGTAAATTGTGCGGGACCTAGACTCTGGTCTAATTCTTTACCTCTTATAAAACTCGCCACACCCTGCACAAAATCTACGGCTGTGTCCCCACCAGGTAATCTTCGAATATTTAAACCTATACTATCACTAACAGTACTTAGATTAAAAGCTTGACCATAATCAGTTTCTCTTCCAATAGTAGCAATAGCCATTTTTAAAATGGTTAAAAATGTCTTATCATCACTTATTCCAGAAGCCTGTTTAATTTTATTTTTATTTTGTATTAAAGTGTGAACTGCTGCACGTAATTCTGGGTCACTCACACATAAGTACTTATCATTCACTGGTTTCCAGTCATCCCTAAAATTATCCATAAATTTGTCCCATTGACTAGAGACTGCATTTTTAATAGCTGTTTGGTCACCAGGAAGAATTCCTGATTCACCTCTTAGGTATGTTGGTACTAAACCGTCTCCTTTTTGAAGTACGTCTGGGATTTTTCCTTGATTCCCACTAAAATAATCTACAGTTTCATCGTAAGCCTTTTCAATGTAACTCCACTCATTAAGTAAATTTTTACTTAATTTCTCTAACTGGTGTTCACTTATTAAAATTTTTCTCATATCTATAAATAGTAATTTTATACTATAAATTAGTTGTATTTTTTACGATAATACTTTTTTATATTTAGAATAACTTACACCGTCTTTAATGTAATCTTGTTCTTTTTTAAATCCACATTTTTCCATGAGACTAATTGATTTAAAATTATCATTGTAACAATATCCGTAGGTTTCATTGAATCCTCTCATTCTAACATCTTCACAAACCATATTAAGAGCTTCTTCACCTAATTTTTGTTTGGAATATTTTTTACCTATAACTAATCCTATACTATTTGGTTCTTCTTTAGCCATATCTCCATGATGTGCAAAACCAACAATTTTATTTTCGTCTATAGACTTTAGTAACCACAATTTATCTTTTGGGCCCATATTCATAGTTAATGAATCTAAATCACTTTCTTCTTGTGGTGGTAATTGGTCTGGTGAGACCGCAGATTTAATAAAGTTTAAATTTTCTTTACTATTAAAGCAATTTTCCCATAGCTCTTTAAAGTCGTGACGTTGTGGGTTTTCGATAAAAAATAACCTTTCTGTTATTAATTCACCCAATAACCTACGATTCGCAATCTCTACAATGGTTTTCTTACTACGTTTGTATCTCATACCCATAAATATTTATCATTACTAAAAACTAATACCCCCAACCGTTTGTTTTATTAAAAAAAAAACATTATATATGTTTTATAATATTTAAATTACATTAAAATGAAAAATAAAAAAATAAATGGGGTCTTGATTATAACTTTACTATTGGTATGTTTATATTCTTGTGGTAACGGTAAACATGTCAGTTGTGACGCTTATGGAAAAACCGAAATTAAAAGTCAAACGGAAAATCAAATTTAAGTAAGAGAAAATAAATTATGAAAGCAAGAGAACTTATCCTAGTATCAATAATATCATTTTTATTAGGGTGTAACGCAAAAAAACTTATTAACCCTAGTAAAAAAAACTATGCTTGTTTCGAACAAGTAGAAAAAATAAAATCGTTAGAGTCAATTATTTCCCAAAAAAACAAAGAATTTCAAACTATGGATGAAGAAGTTAAAAGATTAACTGAGGAGAACGGTATTTTTACGTCTATGTTTGGTGAAATAGAAAATCAACCAGGAGGTCATAAAATTTTAGAAAAATTATTTAATAAATTTAAATAAGATGTACGGCCCTACCACTTAGATAAGGTGACTAGGATTTTTCATTATAGGTGGAACATACGAATTTTCAGGTGAATTCATGGGAAACTCTAGGTCTATTTTTCTCATCTCACTTTTTAGGTAATCCATAAGTATCTCTGATTGGGGTCCGTATACGTCGTCCATTAAACCTATCTTTTTAAGGTCTATCTTCATTTTTTCTACTTTCATAGGAAATCTACTTTGTATCTCAAAGACCCACTGAGGTGCTCTCTTTACCGTTTTTAAATCTTCTTCACTATATCCTGCATTCTTAAAATAAACTCTTAATTTAATGTAATCATCCAATAAATCATAATGGGGTTTTATGTTTTCCATATAAGTGATGATTGGGTGTACATCATTTTTTTCTTCGTTTATTCTAGCTTCACGTATCCTACCCTTCATTTGTAAATTAAACTTACCATTTCTTTCAAACTCAATTAAATCAGATAAGTTTACCTGTTGACCTTCTCTAAATTTGTGGTCACTAGGTGAAGAATGGGTACTGTTTTTAATTGCTCTAATTGTCCCACCAGGTGTAATATAAAGTAAAAAAGCTCTGGGTGCTGACCCCCAACCACCTTCACGTTTAAATAGAGCTTGGACCATAAGATTTTCTAATCCACCAAAATCAAAGGATGAACTGGGTGGTGTGTCTGATGGTAACATATGTTCTTTTACTGTTTCTTCATTATCTTTAACTTTAATCACTTCACCACCCACACCGTTATTGTAATCTCTATACGCGTATAATTTACCATTGTCAGTATAGTAACTATGTCTGCCTACACCTTTACCATTTTCAAATTTACCGTCAGACACAGTTTTACCATTTTTTGCAAAACCTAAAACGTCACCGTGTTGTTTTCCATTTTTATATGACATTTTACTATAAAGTTGGTTTTTTTTCACATCTTCTTCACTATGTATTTGTTGACCATAATCACCTACCTTAGTTTTTTCATCATAGTATTTGACCGCAACACCAGTAAATGGTTTGTTGTTGTGAAGCATATTAGGTTTTTTATACTCTAAATTTTTATGCCACACTTCATTAGTGGTAGATTCACTTAATATGTTAAGTAGTTTAAACATTACTTAATTGTTTCATTGTTTGGGGACCCACAATACCGTCAGCGTCTAAATTATTCTGGTTTTGAAACTCTATGACAGCATTTCGTGTTTCTATACCGAATTTACCATCGGTTCCGTGTTTTTTTAACGGAATGCCCGATTTCTCTAAAAGTTTTTGTATTTCTACGACAGTATTACCACCATCCCCACTTTTCACCAAACACCCTCTACTAATATCTTCTATAGTACACCCAGTTCTTTTAAAATTACCATAATTTTTAGAACCTAATTGTTCAGTAGATACGGGTTCTTGTCCCCTAGCTTGGTCTAAAGTTAAACCTGCTTTATCTGCAATTTCCTGTTGTTTTTGAATCGCTATTTTGGTTATTTCATTTGATAACTCCTTAACCGAATAACATTTAACTCCATTAAAAATAACAATAGGTTTACCATCCATAGGGTCAGAAACGTATTCTTTATAGTCCCCAACACTTAACTCATCGTCCAATTCGTATTCTAAAGTTTCACCATCTCTTTTACCATATTCTTGACTAATCCTACACAAGTCTAAGAATGTCCCACATTTTGTCATTATTCTTTTAATCTCATCTTCATCCGTATTAGAAAACCAATCTGGGTCGTTAAAAGCGATATAAAAATCATCAGCGAAATTTTTAGCTCTAGATTGACTAATTAAATCAAATAAAGGCCATAAATCCATACCAATATCTTTACTTTGTTGATTAATTGTATCTTCAATATCTGACCAACTATTTCTATCCAATGCCCATTGCATTTGTCTACTTATAGATTTATCCCCAAAAGCAGATTCACCCCACTTCCATAAACCATAAACAGCACCCCCTATCGCCATAGGTATTAGTAAAAGACCACCACTACCAACAATAGCAGTACCCCCCGCGGCCATTAAACCACCAGTAGCAGCTAATTCTGCACCTATCCAAGCTACGTCCGCGTTTTGGATTATCTTTTCATCTTCCTTATCTGCAGTAGACCTTTGGTCTTCGTAATCAGTAATATCCTTTTCATTTAAAATGTTAGGATTATTAATGAAAGTAGTGTTCCTCCTATCGTATTCGATTAGGGTTAACATGTTACTAATGTTTTCTCTTATGAGTTTATTTTTTTCCATTTACTATAAATAGGTAATTAAGGTAAAAAATATATATTATAACGATTTGATTATGTATTGTATTATTACTATATTTGTTTTATACGAATTATTAAAGATATGGAAGAAAAAATAGCGATAACTATAGGACTGATTTGGTCAGTGGTACTTACAAGTCTAATTTTGTATTCATTTATAGAATATATACGGATTAGAAATAAAGATATTTAATGAGACACATTACAACTCACCCAATTAAAAAGTCTGATTTAGGTTTTCACGGAAATTTATTCGGTGGGAAACTTCTCGCGTGGATGGATGCTGCAGGTGCAGGATTTGCATCTGAAATGTGTGACACACCCAGAATGGTTACAAAAGCTATAGACCAGTGTATTTTTAATAAACCAGCTAAGGAAGGACAACTCCTTAAAATTTATGGGGAAATATCTAATATAGCTACAACCAGTATTGTACTAAACTTAGAGGCTAGAAGTCATAGTGTGTACGATGGTCACCAAACACTAATACTTTCCACTAACATGGTATTTGTTAGAATAGACGAACAAGGGGACGCTATTCCTATTTCACAAAGAGTAAAAGAAAAACATAAATAATGGACCAAGAAGAAAAAAAACTATATTGTCATTATAGTGATTTACCATCACCAAGTGCATATCAAGACGATTTTGTGGATTATGATGGTATGGGTAATCAGGGTAGGTACCCTAAACAAAAAAATAAAAAACCACCAACCATGAAAAGATTAATAAGTAAAATATTGTTGTGGTGGCCATATAAAAAACCAAAACAAAGATGAAGAATAAAATAATACTCATGTTAAGCTTTACCATGGCAGCTGTTATGAGTTTGTTTTCACCCCTCACCGTAAATCATGGTCAAGGCTCATGTTGTGCAGAATGTATTATGAAAAAGGAAGATGAGGTAGAAATGGTATATGAAGACGAAGAAAAGCAAAACAAAGATGAGTAAAGAAATATTAGTAACTAAAGAAAACGTTAAAGATTTAAAAATAGGAGACACTGTAAAATTCCATAATGGATATGAGTGGGACACTAAAGTACTTGGGGAATTTGAATTAAGGAGAGGGTATGTAACTACTGGAGTCCATAATGAGACCGCTAGTTTTGTCAATCCAATGTTTAAATCAACGTACCTTATTAAACCAAAACAAAGATGATGAGTAAAGAAGAAATTATAGAAGTAGATATGAGTTGTTTTTGGATAAATTTAGACAATCTTAAAGAAGTATCATACCAACCAAAAGAAAGTGGGAATTGGAAAGCCATTATATCTGAATCCTGGCCATCCCCGTTAACATCAACTGATGGTGAGATAGTGTACAGATTAAAAAAGAATCCTAATCGAGGTTATATCCATAAACCAAAACAAAGAAGATGAGTAAGAAGAAACCAATAAAAATGGAATGGAAACAAGATGATAGACGAGATTTATCTGATATGACCAAAGAGGAAATGAAAGAAGTTGAGAAAAAATTAATAGAAGTATTTTCAAAAGAATATAAAATACCTAAAAAGTATTTTGACCCAAACCAAAACAAAGATGAGTAAAATAATAGTACATAAACCAGAAGATTTTAGTTCGTATACTAAAGAAATGAAAGAGACTATAATAAAGTCCATTAAAGAAGAGTATGGTGATAAGGTTACAATATTACCCCATGTTCCTAAATCTATCAGAACATTTAAAACAAAACAAAGATGAATCTAAGTAAATGGCTTAAACACTTATCATTTTGGCATAATAAGTCAGATGATGAATGTATTGAAATGGCAACAAACGAATATGGCGTCAATGCAGAAGAGGCTCTTA
>WLWG01001961.1_pt1 | contig 16866 bp, 48 predicted proteins | sample 6712871 | NCBI WGS metagenome assembly WLWG01 (sample SAMN12718693, study PRJNA515312) | sponge metagenome | isolation source: marine sponge | host: Mycale hentscheli | place: New Zealand: South Island, Marlborough, Capsize Point | collected 2003-05-01
CATTAGCTGACTTGTCGTCTACTGCTAAATCAATTCTCCACATAGGTTCAAACTTTTCGTTTGGTCGTGTCAGAGAAGCCCAGTAAGCTGTGCCTTCAATTATTGCCATATGTATTTCCTTTGTTATGTTTGTTAATTGTTATTGTTTTACTATCATACTTCATCATCTTTGTCAACACTTGGTTCATCTTTTTTTTCCAAGAGTTCTTCTATTTTTTTATCAATGTTTAGTTTAATAGTTTGTTTTTTATTTAGCTTTTCCTGAAGTTCACCTATCTTAGAACCCATAGATTGAATATCATTATTAGCTTGTTCTAATTGTATTAGAATCTGTTTAATCTTACTATCTTTCTGATTGATAGTATCGTTTAATTCTTGTTTCTCTTTTGTTAAATCAGAGATTGTAGATTTATATTCTTTTAATAAGGTTTTATCTGTCATTAGTCTATGCCCACAATTATTTTTTTTATAATACTAACTGGAAAGTTTTTAACTTTCTTATTTGGATTAGTACTACATCCACTTAATAATATTGATGTAATACTTAACAGCATTATAAATAAAATTAAATTTTTAAACATAATTATATTGCTATACATCCTTCAGTAAATAATTCTTTAATTGGAATCACTACACATTTACTTGCTCTGTAATCTCCTATGCTTTTGGTATGTGTCTTCTTATATTTTTTAACTATCTTCTTTAGTCTTGATACTCTGAACACTAACATACAATGTTCTTTACCATTGAGTTCTAATATATGAAACCACCATTTAGATTCTGTCTTATCTATGCCTGAAGGTTTATCTCTATACTCATACTCAATAGCAATGTTGCCTGTCTTTCTCCACCATGCTCTCTCTGTTTTTATTTCAACTTTACTTCCTTTAAGTAAGTCGGCTACTCTCTTCTCTCTTATTTGTCCATACTCTAAGTCTAAATCAAACTTAGTATTCTTTCCTGTTGCCATTAATATTGTTCCTCTTGATGAAAGCTACAAATATAATGAGTCAAAAACTTATTAAGATTTTTATTCTTAAATAGTTTCTTAGCATTAGCTTTATCTAACTGTTGAAACTTTCTGATTATAAATGTTGGTTCTAAGTTTGCGTAATCGCATATCTCACAGAAGTGTGAGTCATCTTTTGAAAACCAAGACTTTGCTTCTTGGATTATTTGTTCTCGTTTATTACCCCATGCATGAATATCTACATCCAATGCATCCATAATTGCTCTTACAATTACACTTCGATATAATAAAACATCTGGTGTTATCGCCCTGCCTTCGCCTTGTCCTGCGTTTATACTATTGTTCAATATCATATTTCATTTTATCGAACACCTTGTCTATTAAAGACTTTTTATTTCTCTTCACAATCCTCAAGTGAAACTTTTTTGTTAGTAGATTTTTGGCTATTGGATTTTTCAATCTTATTTTTAAATGTTTTTTCATCTATCTCTTCTACTGTATGTCTAGTTTCTTTTACTTGTTTATTAATTATGTTTGAGTAAGGACTCCAATTTAATTTTTCTAAATCTTGTAGTGTTGTACCTGAATTATAATAATCTTCAACGCATACATCCACATTGACCCAAGTTTTTTTTAAGAAAAATTTATTGCTCATATTGTTATGTCCTATAATTAAGTTATGTTGGATAAAAGGTTTATGTCTTTCTTTAAAGACAGTATCTCTATTATACATTATAACTTTTGTCTTAACAACCTCTCTAAAAAATAAATATTATGTAATAATATCAATGGTTTAGAGGTGGTTAGGTGTTGCCTTTCTAGTGTAAGTTGTATTGTTATTATGATGGTTGATGTCCTGTTTCTAAAAACACTTTCCAATAATTTCTATTTTCAAATTGACACATATCAAATTGATTCATTGCATCATCTAAATCCATTGCATTAATAAACAAATGCAAATTAAATTTTAAGTTATGAAACATATAAACATTATTGATACTATCAACTTCATGTCCACAATCTTCATGTCTTTCTTTTTTCTTTTTCTTTTTCATTAAGCTACCTCCTTTAATATTTGTATTGCTCTTGCATGGGCAGGATACCTTTTAATATATCCTTTCCACTCTATATAACCAAGCATATGATGAATTGTATTTTTAGATTTAACATTCATATGTTCTTTCATATCATCAAATCTTGGCATCACTTCGTATTTCTTTTTATATTCAATTAAGAATTTAAAAAGTTTTAATTGTCTTGGTGTTAACATTTTTTTTTCTAACCATTTATAATTTCTACCTGTCATAATTAAAAAGGAATACTATCTTCGTATTCATCCACATCTTCATCATAACCTGTATCAGTATATGAATGAGATTGTTCAAATAAAAAGTATTCTATATTATCATATTCTTTTGCTTCTTCCATTAGTTCAGCATACTTGTCAGCACTACTTCTATTTACAAATTGTTTCTCAAGCATATAACTATCTGAATGATTAAACTTACTCATCACTACATATCTTTTTAATTTATTTTCCATTTTTATTTTTCCTTTTTTTATGTTGACCCATGTACCATTCTGAAGGTTCATAGTTCCACTTCTTACCATGATGTCCTCTTATATCAGCATACCACATTCGCAACTTTACTATTAATTTTTTAAAAATCATACTATCCTTATACCACAAATAAAAAAAATGTCAAGCATTAATTTACTGTCTTTGCTTTACATAAATTATTCTGTATTAAAAAGTTAGCTTGTCTTCCAAACCAACCTTGTAATTGCCAACAAACTCCTGTATCAATTAAATGTTGCCATGCTTCTAACTCTTCTTCTGCTGTTTCTGCTGGTATATAACCTTCAGCTATACCTACTGCTTGATGTATGTCCATCACTAACTCCTTTGTTAAGTTTATTTGTTTATATTTTCTATAGTATTCAAGTTCAACTCTACTGTTAAAAACTTTCTTACCAAAGATTGCTTTGTTAATTCTAACTTTTTTACTCATAATGTTTTAATATTTTTGTAGCTGTATCAATTCTTTTTTTTGTAGTTAAATGAGGTAGTAAAGATTGACAAGCTTCATAGCATTCATCATTTAATACTACCCATATCTTTTGAGGTTTAGATAATGTTCCTTTAGCTGTCACTCTTGGTTTTCTATCATAGATTCTACCACCAAACAAATCATGTAATATTTCTATTGGTTTAAAATCTGTATTACATACTTCTATTCTTATTCTTTTATATGGTTCTTGTTTGTATTGTATATATCCTTCGCCATCTATAAAACCACTTGCCCATTTTATTCTGTCATCTATATTACTTATCATTTACTTTCCTTCCATCTGCTTCATCTTCTCTTCTAGTAATACACTTATCATATCTAATTTACTTTGGTCTCTAGTATTCCAAGTGCTTTTATTCATATCTTGTATATCATACTTCCAACTCATCCAGTCTTCAAGTATTTCTTTCATCATTCCTTCGGTCATATTTTTCCTTTAGTTTAATTGCAATAGAGAACAATCCTTTCTCTCTACATTTTTTTATTATACATTTTAATCTAAATATAAATTGTGTTTTTCTATTCATGTTTTATTGTACTTGCTCCTTGTCTTCTATATTTTTCTTCATAGTATTCTTCATAATACTTTTCTTTTTCATTCCATCTTAATCTTAAATCATTACCACCTACTTTGTATACACCACACATCTCCATAACTTTAAAATCTTTCTTAAAGCATTGGGTCATACCATCAAACCTAACTATTCTACAACCATCATCTGTCCAATAACCTCCTCCATCTTCATCTCCTGCATCCATAGTTTGATTAAAGAAATGATTTAATATTCTATACTCATGGTCATCCCCTTCATGTCCTATATCTTCTAACTGTTTGTCATTGTATATATGTCTATAAGTATACTCATGCTCACCATTTTGTTCGTGAAATTCACACATCCAATACTTCATCTGTTTGCTCCTATTATTTTTTCTATTCTATCTAACTTCTTTAATCGTTTAGTTATATACTTTACATCTTTAATACAAGCTTTATAATCTTCATCACTATCATAGCTTACTCTATCAAAGTGTTCTTGTAAATACATATCAACATTATTTAAATCGTTATGTATTTTACCTACATAATATCCACTCATATAAGTATCACACCTAATACAAATCCTACTACAAAACATAACCACTCTCTTCTGTAATATAATTCTAATGCTTTCCAATCTGATTTACTTTTTCCAAATATTAACATTGCTTTTTCCCTTTCTATTTTTTCTTGTTTTTCTTTTTGTTTTTTCTCTTCGTATGCTTTAGCTTTATTCCTATCTATCACTTCAAATATTTCTTCGTTCATTAGTATCCTTCTCTATCTAAAAATATTGCTTCAACTAAATCATTAATAGCATCATCAATAGCAACACTATGATGTTTTAATTTCATACTTTCCAAATCATTTTGTAAATCATCTATTGATAAACTTAATACATCTTCAAGTATAGTTTCCTTTAATCTTTCATTGTGTATGTTGCTCATATTCCTACATCCTCTCTACTATAATACTCCTCTTCATTTTCTTTTTCATATACTGCTTTGTTGTATGCGTTCTTAACTACATCTTCATCTAAAAAGTATCCATTGTTATTCTTATGCCAATACTTTTTAAATAAAATAGTTTGTACTTCTGGAAGACTTATTGTTTCATGTCCTCTTTCTAAAGAAGTTCTACTCATTACAATATCTAATACTTCTTCTTCAACATCTACGATTGCTTGTTTAACTTTGCCCATGCTTTTATATCCTCCTGTTTTATTTTTAATGAAGCTACTAATCCTTCTACACTCCAATGTTTCTCATAAGCTAACTGTCCTATTGTCTTTGTATCTTTCTTAACTTTAGTTCTATATTTCTTTTCCATTGTACTCCTTTGTTAGTTCTAAAAAGTAATCCCAACCCTCTTCATTATCATCATTGTATTGATAGTTAATTTTAATTTTACTTTTCTTTAACATATCATTTACTTCATCAAGTACCAACTCTATTATCTCATCTGGTCTAGATTTATAATTCCAACCTATCCAGTTCTCATTTACTTTACTCATATCACTCCTCCCATTTCAAAATCAAACTCTAACTTATCTAATAACTGTTCTCTTAAATCTTCGTGTAATATATTGCTACCATCAAATGAAAATATACTTAACTCATCTGAATAAAAATCTTTAATAGCATCCTCCATTACATCAAAGTCTTGCTTACCTCTTATGATTTCAATAAGAATTTTTATTTCATCCTTACTGAAATGGTCTTTAATTTCTTTAATTGTTTTCATTAAGCTACCACCCTTCCTGTATCTCTATCCTTTGGATAATAACCTTCTTCATTTATACTCTTCTGCCATCTAGATAATCTTTCAAATAATACTTCATCAAAATTATCCCAGACAAAATAGTTTGTAGGCAATAGTTCTCTATCTACATTTAACTCAATAGGTTTACTACCCATACCAGATACTATTACTCCAAACTTTCTTTTAGGATTATTCAAATCTGTGACTTGATATTTCACAGTCACAAAATATTCTTTTGAATAATATTCGTTTGGTCTTCTATCACTTATGCTTTTAACTTTCATTAAATAATTACCTGATTGTAGTTCAGATAATTTTTGATTTAAGTTATTATACATATTACTCCTTTTGTTTTTTTGTTTGTACATTCTGGTCTACTATATAAATGTGGCAACATTATGTTCAACCAAGAATTTTGTTTCAACAATAGGATGCGATTAGTTGACGCACCTATATAATGTTTAGTCAATGTTCTATTATTCATATAAAAATTTCTGGTATAAGTATATAAATAAAATCATTAGGGTTATTAATACTATCAACATTACACATATCTAATTATCTATTTAGTATACCAATAGTCATCTAAGTTTTCTTGAGTATATTCTACAACTTTATATTCTTCAGTTCTCTTCATACTTTTTCTACCAAACTCTTCAGCATTTTTTTCTTGAGAGAATATTGTGTTAGTAAATAATCTATACTCATTATCTTTTTTCTTTTTAAAAATTATAAAGTACATATTTTATCCATGTGGTTCTGCATTAAATATTCTTATTTGTTTTTTAGTTAGTTTATTTAAATGAGTTCTATTATGAAACTGTCCTGTATTATGTTTCTCAATAAGACTTATACTTGCAATACTACCTAACTCTTCAGATAAATCACCCACTCTTTCCATAAACTTTTTAAAATTATTTTCTATTTGTTTACCTTTATATATTGTTTCTACATCTAAAATAAATCTAGCCATTATAGTTCCTCTCTTTCTAATTCAAATGAAAATCTATTAGTCATCTTCAAATAATCTATGTTATGTTTAGTCAATGCTTCTTGCCCATATATAACTGGCAACCAACAGTCATCTTTATTAACTACATAATATAAATCTCTACCATACTTATTTAATTTTCTTAACATTATATGTATCTTACTTTGTTCACTCATTGTCCTCCTTTTGTTTCTACTTTGTTCCTTGTTGGCATTACTCCATTTATCTCATAGCTTTCTGGTCTTTTCGTATTATTATTAACTGTATCAATTAATAATTCTATTGTATCATAATTATCTTTATGTAATTTCTCAATAGCATTTATAGTTTCTTCCATATCCCAAAGTTTTCTTCTCATTAATAACTGTCTTTCATAAACTTTGTTAAGTTTTAGTTTTAGTTTTATATCTTTCATTCAACTACCTCCAATGTAAATGGTTTAGGTTCAGGATAATAATCATCACCCATATAATCATAGCAATCAATAAAATCTAACACATCATTTTCATGTCTTATATTTAACTCTTTTCTATTTACTAATAATACTGGTGTACTTATATCATCTGGAATATATACACTAATATTATCTGTTTTATATTCTCTCTTCAATGCCCTTGCTATTGCACATTTATTGTTATCACATTGAGTACCATTTTTTATATCATCATCTGTTATATCTATTAGTCTTATCATTTTCATCCTCCTCTATTTTATTTATTACTATATAAATTATAGTTCCACCTATTGTTATTGCTATCAATCCTACTAATAACATTCCTAGTCCATAACCTATTGTCATCTAACTAACTCTCTTACTACCATTACTAATCCAAATAAAATTAATACTTGTAATTCCATTGGTGCATCTACAAATATCTCAATCATTTTTCAACTCCAAACTCAATATAACTTTGGTCTAATAAAGATGTATCTATTTCGCCTATCCAATTTACTAATACATCTTTCTCACTATCATGGGGGTCAATCACTAACTTAATAGCAAAATCAGTTTCCTCATCATAATATTTTAACTCTTTAATTAAATCTTTTATCTTCATTATTCCTCCTCATATACTCCATTATCTTTTTTAACCATATATACTTAAACTCTCTGTTGTTTGCTCTACAATAAGCATCTGCCAAATTGTTTAATCGTTTATCTACTATCATTATCCCTCCTTTTTTAATTCAAATAATACTCTCCAATCATCTGTTGTATCTGTTCTACCATAAGATTGAGAAGTTAATTTATATGGTATTTTTTTTAACTCCAATAATTGATTTATTTTTTCTGTAATATCTGTATGATATTCAATCATACAATAACTATATACATCACCAATACTATCTTCTGGTACTCTTACTATTCTTTTATTCATTTATCCTCCTAGTTTTTTCTTCCTACCCATTGGAAGTTTTTGTAGTTTACTTAACTCAACTCCATTCTTAACCCACTCAACTATTACTTCTTGAAGTTTAGGATATTTCATTTGAAAACTTTTTACTGCTTTCTTATATCCTCTACTCTCTATCTCTTCTATATTAGAGCCACCAATATTAGTTCCTCCAAATTTATATATAGTTTTATCACTCATTATTCCTCCATTATCTTTTGTATCTTATGTAGTTTATCATCTACTTCATTATAACTCTTCCATAAATTCTTATGGTCTTTAATATTTACTCTGATATAATGTAGTAAATCCATATCCCCAAACTTTATATTTTGTTTTTTAGATACTGAATAATACTCATCATCTAAAAATTTTATTACATCATCTGGTACTTTTCTATCACTTAATATTTTAGTGATGTCTACTATTTGTTTTAACTTCATATGCTAGTGTCCTCCTTTAGAATAGCCATTATTTAATCTATGTCTTTCTGCTATTCTATTATTTCTAAAGTTCTCTTCATCTGCTAAAGCTAACTTTCTTAACTTGTTATACACTTCATCTGCTAAAGGTTTACAAACTAATAAACCACTAACAATCTTATCTGCATCTTCACTTATTGATTTACTCTTCATCTATCCTCCTATTTTTAGTTTAGTTATTGCTACCTTACCTATCTTATCTCTTAACTTTTTTAACTCCAGTATCTTTTTTGCTTTCCACTTTGGATAGTCTTCTATATTTTTTTCTGCATACTGGCTTAATTTTAAATCCATACTTTGTAATAGAAAAAGTATTTCATTATTATCTACTTGTATTGTTTTCATATATACTCCTATTTTAACATTCCAGTTTTATTTATTTCATCTACTAAATGTTGTGTATCATCTAGTAAATAGCTTTCAACATCCTCTTCCATATCTAGAATTGGAATATCTTTTTTACTTCTTACTCTTATATCTAAAAATAAAAAGTCATTATCATATTTTTTTACTTCACTCATATTTACTCCTATTGTTATTGTTATTATTGCTTACCACTTAATTGTGGCAAGATTATGTCAAACATAATTTTATTTTTTATTATAATACTTTTCATTATCTATTAATCTTTCAACATCAATATCTTTTTCATCAATATTTTCAGCATCACCATATTCATAAACATATAGTTTATTTATTTTAATCTTATTAATTAATTTTAATTTTCTTTTTTCTAATTTTGTTAATTCAGAATTGATATATCTTTTTTCTGCCCAAATTTTTTCTTCAGCTATATTTTTTTCTATTGATTTATTTTGTATTGTAATATCTTCTGTTAGTTTTCTTTTATCTAACTCTTCATAATAATTATCATCATCATTACAATAACAATTATGTTCATCATTACTATTAGAATTTTCATTATCTAATTCTGATAATTTTTTATTTAATAATTCAATATTATTCATAACAAAAAATAATTCTAAAAGATTATTAGATTTTTCTTTTTCATTTTTAAATGATTTCATAGTTGTATCAAATTCTTTTTTAATACTAACAACATCTTTAAATATACTATGTAAAGTTTTTGGTTCTAATTCTATTAAAGTTCTCTCACCTCTAATTGTACTCCAACCACCATCAGAAAAACTAGTATTTTCTTCACCATAAAATTTATATATATCATTATTCAAATCTTTATTTGAATATAAATATTCATTTTTATTTTTAGAGTTCTTATATACTTTAAATATATTTGATACTTCAGTTGATTTTAGTTTGTATAGTTTATCATGTTCATTAATTTTTACTTGTAAATCTTCTCTATTTCTTGATGGTTTTCTTGCAATATAAAAACTTTCATCAAAGGTTTTACTTTTTTTCTCTAAATCAAACCTATCTTTATGAGAATAATTATAATTTTTTACAAGTAATTTTTTTTGTAAGTTTTTTATTATATCTAAAAAGTTATTTTTATATTGCATTCAACCTCCAGTTGTTATAAGTTTATTATTTTTACTTGACCATTGATTACTAGATATATTGCTAATTGTCCAGTTTCAATTCCATATTTTTTAGCAATCTTTATAAATAGATTTTTTAATTTTTTATCAATTGCTACTTGATAAATATTTAAACTATCATTATAAAGTTTGCCATTATCTATCCATTTACCTCTACCACTTGAAGTTGTACATCCTCCAAACTTTGAGCATAATTCAACCACTAGTTGTTTGTGTATTTTTTTAACTGACTTACCATTATTGTCATATAAAGGTAAATTTAATTGTACTTGTATCATTTGTCCTCCATATTGTATAAATCATTTGTAGCCCACAAGCCAAAAACAATCATTACTATTAATAGTATTATTGCTATTGTCATTCAACCTCCAGTTGTTTTTATATATAGTGTTTATTAACATTGTTATTGATACAAAAATTTCTGAAATCTTTATATCTCATACGATATTCTCTATTACTTCCAGTTAATTCCTCAATTCTATTAAGGTGTTTAGCTGTTGTAATACTCCAAACATTTTCACATACATAAGTTTCAATAGGTGTTTTAACTGCTACTGCTGTATTATAGCTATAATATATTGTATTACTTCCAATATTCTCAAACCATAAGTTTTTACTATCTATTTGATTTCTCATTTTTTATTACTCCATTTTTATTATTATTGTTATTATTATTTTACTTATAATTATGGCAAAATTATGTCCATTATTTACTAAAATTATAAGCTACATTTACAGCAAAAATTAAAAATAAACTTAAGCTTAAATATATCTCATTATTAATCATTGAAAAAACACTTCCAAAAATTAAACTTAACCATAAAATTATATGATACATTTTACAACCTCCAGTTGTTTATTGTTGACCCATTGCAACATTATTTTTTTCTTCAATCATATCTTGTTTTTTAACTTTTTTTGTTAATTTTAAAATTGCTTTTAATTGTTCATCATTAAAACAATTTAAAATTGTACTCATTACATGATATTGATTATCAATATTTTGAATATCTCTGTACTCAACATCAATATTATTAATCATAGCTTTTTTGTTCATACAACCTCCAGTTGTTATTTGTTTACTTTTATTAAATGGTTTTTTGCTTCATCTTCATTTAAAAATAATTGCAACCCATCACCGATATTGTCACATATTGAATTATATTTTTTCAAATGCTCTTCAAGTGTAATTATCTTTATATCTTTTTTGCCAGTCCAATTTTTAGGATATCTGACAGCCATATATATTTTAGTCATTCAACCTCCAGTTGTTATTACAAAAATCAAACCAATTAAATGGAATTACTGATTTTCTATGTTTATTCTTTTTTGAACAAAATTAATCAATTTATTCTCAATCGCATTAGCTTTCAAAATACTACTAGATTTTTTACTCATACCAGTAAAAGTTGAAAACCCTTTAAAGCAAGATTGAGAACCAGAAAAATAGTAATCACTTTCAAGTAAATTATTTATTCTAGCTTGTTCAAGTAATCTTGTTTTTTTATCTGGTCTAATTTGTTTTTTGTTCATAATTAACAGTATGCATCTAATTAAATAAAAGTAAAATGAAGTAGTTTTTTGGTGCTTAAATAAGCATTGAATAACAACATTAATAATCGATTGAGGGTGCGACACTATTGTACAATTTAATTATTAGGTGAAATTAGGTGATTTTTGCCAAAATAAACAAATCAATAATATAAATATAAAAATAAATAAAGCTTAAATAATTTGTATAAACTTGTAAAAAATGACTGCCATAAATAAAAAGATAAATCAATATAATAATAATATTAAATGAAAGTTATCCACAGCTTGAAAGTATCGACCCCCCACTTCAAAAATTTTAAAGGGTTAAGCTTGAGATATGGCTAGATAAAAGAGTTATTGAAATAGCTTGATTAGTGTTGATTTGATTGAGATTTATTGAGATTGTTTGAGGGTTTTAAACTTATCTTATAAGCATAAGAATTTCTAGTTATAGTTGTATACTAGATTGAGATAATTAAAGATTTTAAAAGATAAAAAGAGATACAAGCTAGAGTTGTATATTTGTAGATTAGATTGATTCTAATTAGCAAGGGTACATATGTGCCATGGGGGGTGGTGGGGGTAGTATATATACTTCATGCACAAAATGAAGAGCTTTGAATGTAAACTAGATAGTCTCGCCCTGCTATAAAGATTCACATAAGACTTGCTATATTGCTGGACTGCCCCAGAGAGACTTATATGCTTCACCCCCTGGAGAGTTGATATATATATTATACTATGCCTTCTGCATTTGTCAACTCTATTTAGAAATAAATGTTGTCAACTAGCTGTAAACTTGTTATAATGAATACATGAACAATAACTTTCTACCAACCAATTCAGAAAACAAACAAAGAAAACTAACAGAACAGCAACAGAACTTTCTAACAGCCCTCGGTGGTTCATGCAAAGGTGATATTAACCTAGCACTAAAAGAAGCAGGGTATGCTGACAGTTCTAAATCGAATGTAGTTGATTCCTTAAAGGATGAAATAGTAGATGTTGCCACAAGGATTCTAGCTAAGTCTGCACCAAGAGCCAGTCAGAAATTAGTGGAGATATTAGAGAGTGATGACCCTATACCACAAGTCAATGCTAAACTACAAGCAGCACAAACATTGTTGGATAGAGTAGGTATTGCGAAAAGAGATAAACTTGATGTAACGCATTCAGCAGCATCAGGAATATTTATTATACCTGCTAAAGAAAAATTAATAGATGCTAATGCAGAGGATATTGAAATAGATGATGAAGAGAAATAGTTCGACTATTCCTTTTGGTTATAAGTTAGGTGAAGATAATAAAACACTAGAGGTTGTTGATAAAGAAGTATCAGCACTAAAAGAAATGAAAGATGGTGTTAAGTCAGGTGCTTTTAGTTTAAGAGGAGCAGTTGAAATATTAGAACATCAAACAGGCAGGAAGCTATCAGCTATGGGTTTAAAGAAAATCATAGACAAAGATAAGCCAGAACCTAAAACAGAATCAAAAGGATTGTTAAGTAAGAATGTCTGAAGAGAAACCAAAAAGACAATACAATTATAGCTATGCTCATAAAGCTAAGATGGCTTCAAGAAAAGCTGTTAAAGCAAAAGAAAAAGAAATAGCTAAATTAAAAAAGAACTTGGAGAATAAGACAAGACGACTCCGAGAAAAAAAAGAAACTTTGAAGGTCGTACAAAATGCCGAAACAAATAAAGAAACGAAGAAAGGTTTGGTTATCGAAGAAGACAAACTTAATACCTTACCTAGTCCTGTTAAGAAACTCCTTGAAGAAGAAAAAGAAAGAGTAGTATTTAAACCAAACACAGGACCACAAACAGATTTCCTAGCAGCACCAGAACAAGATGTATTATATGGTGGTTCTGCTGGAGGAGGTAAATCGTATGCTATGTTAGTAGACCCATTACGATTTATGCACATTAAAGAACATAGAGCATTACTGTTAAGAAAGTCAATGCCTGAGTTAAGAGAACTAATAGACAAATCTAGAGAACTGTACCCTAAAGCTTTTAAAGGTGCAAAGTTTAGAGAAGTTGAAAAGATATGGAGATTCCCTTCAGGAGCTTCATTGGAGTTTGGTTATCTTGATAGAGATGCTGATGTTTATAGATACCAAGGACAATCATATACCTGGATAGGTATAGATGAGTTAACACAGTATCCAACAGAGTTCCCACTCCAATATTTGCAATCACGATTGAGAACAACAAATAATGATATACAATGCTACATTCGGTGTACTGCAAACCCTGGAGGAGTTGGAGGAAACTGGGTTAAGAAAAGGTATCTAGACCCAGCTCCACCAAATGAAAGTTTTACAGGTGAAGATAAAATAACAAGAAAGTTTATACCAGCTAGATTAGAAGATAACCCATATCTATCTGAAGATGGTAAGTACGAGCAGATGTTACAATCATTACCTGCTGTACAAAGAAAACAATTATTAGAAGGTAATTGGGATGTTGCTGAAGGAGCAGCATTTACAGAATTTGATTATGATAATCATGTAGTTGAACCTTTTGAATTACCTAAACATTGGGTAAGAGTAAAAGGAATTGACTATGGTTACGCAGCAGAATCTGCAGTAGTCTGGGGAGCAGTTGACCCTACTGATGAAACATTAATTATTTATAGAGAACTATATCAAAAAGGATTAACAGGTGAAGATTTATCTACAAGAATATTTGAGTTTGAAAAAGAAGATAGACTATCTGTAAGTGGTGTGTTAGATGGAGCTGCATGGTCAAGGACTGGTGCTACTGGTCCAACTGTAGGGGAAGTACTAACAAGAGCAGGACATAAGCTTAGAAGAGCTGACAAGAACAGAATTCAAGGCAAGATACAAATACATGAAAGATTAAAATTAAACGACAAAGGTCGACCAAAGCTTCAGATATTTAAATCTTGCCCTAACTTAATTAGAGAGATTCAATCTATACCGATTGACCCTAGTAGACCAGAAGATGTAGATACTAAAGCATCTGACCATGCTTATGATGCATTAAGATATTTAGTTATGTCTAGACCTAGAACTACATCAGTCTGGGAAGAAATGACAAACAAAAAAAGATGGACACCATCAGACCCAACATTTGGATATTAATATGAGAGATAAAATAAAAGAAAGTTTGATAGCACACGCAGAAGGACATATAAAAAAACATTCAGCTAATGTAGAAATATATTTAAATAATTCTATAGGTATTGGAGAACATTCTGATATTATAGAAACTATTGAAAAAGAATTAGAAATGATAGCTAAGTATGATGACCAACTTCATGTATTAAGAAAGTATTTTTAATGCCTTTATATACATTTAAAAATACTCAAACTAATGAAGAGTATGATGAAGTAATGTCATATGAAGAACTACAAGAATATTTAAAACAAGATAATATTCATCAAGTATTTAAGATGAATATATACAGATACTCAGATGCTGGAGGAATCAAAGACCAATTTACAGATTGGTGTAAAGAGGATAAAGTAAAAAGCAAAGGAGAGTTTCAACCTTATGGTAAAGGTAAAAAAGGATTTAATAAAATGAAACAACAGCAAGAGGAGAAGAAAGGGAATGGTTAAAAAGAAAATTAAATTAAATACTAGAGCTACAAGAGAAATAGACAAATATCCATTGGTTTCTGTATACTGGCTTGATATTTGCTCAGACAGTTCATGGCAATCTATTGATGGCTGTAAGAAAGCAAAGCTACCAATATGTGTTACAAAAGGTCATTTATTAACTCAAACTAATGGAGTTACTAGAATATTTGGAGATTATTCTCTAGCTGATGAAGAGACAGGTAAGATTGAAGAGATTGGAAATAGTACTATCATCCCTAATAGTGTTATCGTAGAAATTAAGAAAATAGTTGACAAGAGGTAATATTAAGTGTATTATTATATTACTGCACAAATAATTTAAGGAATTATATATGGCTACTTACGACCAGATTAAAGATAGGTTAGAACCAACTTCAGGTATGGAAACAGAGAAGGAAGAAGAAAAAATTTCTGCTCTTGTTGCTCAAATTAATTCTAGATTTTCTCAATGTGAGACTACTAGAGAAGATGATGAAGATAGATGGTTACAAGCTTTCCATAATTACAGAGGAAGATATTTTAAAAATGTAGCTTTTAGAGACCATGAAAAATCTAGAGTCTTTGTTAAAGTAACTAAGACAAAAGTATTAGCAGCATATGGTCAATTGATTGATGTACTATTTGGTGCAAATAAATTTCCATTAACTATTCAAGAAACTAGAGTACCTGAAGGTATAGATGAATATGCTCATTTAAATCCATTAAAAGAACAAATGGGTATGAATGAAAATGAACAACCTATTCCAGGTATAGAAGGTAATATGGATTATGTTCCTGGTGAAGCACCTATGTCAGAAATGAATGGTGGTTTAGGTTTTCCTGGTGATGGAAATGATTTAGCTCCTGGTACAACATTTGATACATTAAATGGAAATGCTAAGTTAGGTTCATTAGAAAAAGAATATGAAGAAGCAGATTTATCTTCAGGACCAGCTCCAAGTCCTGAGATGCCACAAATTAAACCTGCACAGATTGCAGCAAGAAGATTAGAAAAATTAGTCTTAGACCAAATAGAAGAATCAAATGGTAGTATTGAATTAAGAAATGCAATCTTTGAATCTTGTTTATTAGGAACAGGAATTATTAAAGGACCTTTTACTTATAATAAAACTTTACATAAGTATTCTGAAACAGGTAATGGTAGAGAGTATACACCTGAAACTGTTAAAGTTCCTAAAATGGAATTTGTTAGTGTATGGGATTTTTATCCAGACCCAAATGCTAGAACAATGGAAGAAGCAGAATTTGTAATTCAAAGACATAGATTAAATAGAAACCAAGTTTTAGATTTAGTTAATAGACCTTTCTTTAACAAAGAACAAATACTTGAATGTGTTAAGATGGGTGCTAAGTATAATAAAAAATCTTGGGAAACAGATATAGATTTAGAAAAAAGTCAATACCCTGATATTGAATCAAATAGATTTGAAGTATTAGAATATTGGGGAACAATAGATGCAATGAGTGCTAGAGAAGAAGGTCTAGAACTTGATGAATCAATTGATGATTTAGAAGAAGTCCAAGTTAATGTTTGGATGATTAGAGATAAAGTAATTAGAATTGTAGAGAATCCATTTAAACCTTTTAGAACTCCTTACCAAGCTTTTGTATATGAAAAAAATCCATATACATTTTTTGGTATTGGTGTTCCAGAAAATATGGATGATGCACAACAAATTATGAATGGTCATGCTAGAATGGCAATTGATAATTTAGCATTAGCTGGTAATTTAATATTTGATGTTGATGAATCAGCACTAGCATCTAATCAAACTATGGAAGTATTTCCTGGTAAGATTTTTAAAAGACAAGCTGGTGTACCTGGTCAATCAATTTATGGATTAAAGTTTCCAAATACTGCAAATGAAAATATGCAGATGTTTGATAAGTTTAGACAACTTGCAGATGAATCTACAGGACTACCATCTTATTCACATGGTCAAACAGGTGTTCAATCAATGACAAGAACAGCATCTGGTATGTCAATGTTAA
>WLWG01001962.1_pt1 | contig 16863 bp, 16 predicted proteins | sample 6712871 | NCBI WGS metagenome assembly WLWG01 (sample SAMN12718693, study PRJNA515312) | sponge metagenome | isolation source: marine sponge | host: Mycale hentscheli | place: New Zealand: South Island, Marlborough, Capsize Point | collected 2003-05-01
AACTACCTCGTCAGTCAGGTAAGTCAGTTACAGTTACAGCGTATCTAATTCACCAAGCACTTTTTAGAGACAACATCAACATCGCTATCTTGGCTAACAAGAGAGAGACAGCGTTTGAATTGATGGCCAAACTACAAACTTCCTATGAAAACCTGCCTAAGTGGTTACAGCAAGGTGTCCTCGGTTGGAACAAGGGTTCCATTGAGCTTGAGAATGGCTCACGAATTACTGCTTCATCCACTTCCAGCTCCGCCGTTCGTGGATTTTCCTACAACATTGTTATGTTGGACGAATTTGCGTTCGTCCCCACAAATGTCGCCGACGAATTCTTTAGCTCTGTATATCCTACTATCTCTTCTGGTAAGTCAACCAAGGTCATAATCGTCTCCACCCCTAATGGGATGAACCACTTCTATAAGTTGTGGAATGACGCAGAGAATGGGAGGAATAGTTACAGACACACAGAGGCACACTGGTCAGAGGTCCCAGGGAGAGACGCTGCCTGGCAGGCAGAAACCATTGCCAACACATCAGAACAACAGTTCCAACAGGAGTTTGAGTGTGACTTCATTGGGTCTGCTGGTACTCTTATTGCTGGTCATAAACTGAAGTCTCTTTCATACAATGACCCACTCACCAGTTCAGGTGGTCTTGACATATATGAGGAACCAATACAAGGTCACGAGTATTTGATGACAGTGGATGTCTCTCGTGGTATGAAGTTGGACTACTCTGCCTTCATTCTTATTGACATCACATCATATCCCCACAGACTTATTGGAAAGTACAGGAGTAACACTATCAAACCTATGTTGTTCCCTGATATTATTGTCAATGTTGCTCAGAAATATAACAAGGCTTGGATACTAGCAGAAGTAAATGACATTGGTGACCAGGTTGCGTCACTGATATATTATGATATGGAATATGAGAACCTCTTGATGACTGCAATGCGTGGTAGGAATGGTCAGGTGTTGGGCCACGGTTTCTCTGGTGGTAAGACACAACTTGGTTTGAAGATGGCTAAGGCACCCAAGCGCATTGGTTGTTCCAACCTGAAGCAGATGGTGGAAGCAGATAAACTTATCTTCAATGACTTCACTATCATCAATGAACTCACTACCTTTGTTGAGAAAAGAGATAGTTTCTCAGCTGAGGATGGATGTAATGATGACCTGGTGATGTGTATGGTCATCTATGCTTGGGCTGTGGCCCAGGACTACTTCAAAGAAATGACAGACCAATCTGTGAGGGAGGAGTTGTATGAAAAGGATAAAGACCAACTGGAAGAGGATATGTCACCCTTTGGTTTTGTAGTTGGGTCGGCAGATGATGAAGTCATTGTGGATAACAATGGACAACTCTGGACAACTGAGTGGGAGCACGATAGGTATGATAAGTATCGAGATAAGATAGATGAGTATGGATTACCATATTCTCCTTGGGAATTTAACAACGCTCCAAATACTGACTGGTGGTAACTGAAGGTGGAAGTGTTCTACCACAATACTTAGATCGCAATATTATTTCCGTGACCCTTCTGAAACACTGGGTATCTCTAAATAAACCTGGATATAACAATATATCAGGAGCTAAAAATGGTTATTAAAACCGCTTCTCCGGGCGTCTTAGTAAATGAGATTGACCTAACGAGAGGAACGAGTGATGCTATCACCACAAATATTGGTGCTCTCTGTGGTCCTTTTAAGTCTGGACCAGTAGACGAGATCATTAAGATTAGAACTGAAGCGGAACTTCAAAGAACATTCGGTGGACCCACCGATGAAAATTATGAGTACTGGTGGACAGTTACCAACTTCCTTGAGTACGGTGGTGTCTGTTACGTCGTTCGTCCTGATGACGAGATTGGTGATTCGGCCGCAGACGAACTGGGAATCACTGAAGTGGGTTCTCAGAAGATGCGCAACGCTGTTGACATGCTTGACAATGACGGTAACTCCGTTTATGTTAAGAACAATGACCACTTCATTAACGACATTTATGAGCAGGGTCAGTCTGAAGCCCGTTTCATCTCCAGAAACCCTGGTGAGTGGGGCAACAGTATTGCCATTGCAACCATTGACTCAGGTGCAGATTATCAGTCTGTATTAGATGACACAAACATCAGAGATGGTGGTGCTAACCTCCCTGCACCTACTGGTACAGTGTTTTCACAACTTCTTGAGTTTGGTGATAACGTAGGTAAGTACATCAAGTTCACTGCCACTGGTGAAATTGAAGTAGATATGGACGATGATGACACAGTTTATCCTGTGTACATTCAGGCATTCGAACCAAGTGGAATTCTTGACGGTAAGGGATACATTACCAACTATGAGAACGGAACTTATCAAGTTCTGGTTACTCAGGGTAACTTCCAAGAGGGTGACACCATTGATGGTGGAACTGCAAGCGTTGGACAGGTAACTCAGACGATCACCAAGCTTTACCCAGTGGGTGATCACGTGATTTATAAGCCTGACATGGTTGACGCTGGTCTTTTGAATGAAGCTGGTCAACCACTTATCACTGACCCTGATCAGACTGACTTGCAAGCTGAGTTTGTTGTACCTGGTACAACAAATGAGAGAGTTGTTTCTACCATCTGGGTACCTAACTCTTACTCATTGCTTGAGGGATTCAACAACTTCGGTTGGCCTCGTTATCCTCGTATGAACCAGAAAGCAAGATTGCTTGGACCTGGTAAGCTTGGTGAAACATATCAGTATGACAGCAGGACTGAAACATGGACTAACATGTACAGACCTGAGACAGGCGACTGCCTCTTCGATGGTGATTATGTGTTCCCAATCGAATTCATTGGTGACTGGTACAATCAACAGGTTGCATTCCAAGGACTCCCCTGGTATCGTTTCGCTGATCGTCCTAGCACTTCATTCAACGCTCTTGACAGAGGAGCTCGTAACGATGAAATGAACATCATCATTTATGATGCCACTGGAGACTTGACTGGATCTAAGGGTAACGTGCTTGAAGCATATCTTGGTGTTTCTAAACTGAAAGGAGCAACAACTCCTGAAGGTGAGATCAACTACTACGCTGACAGAATCAACACGTTCTCTCAGTTTGTGTTTGCCAACCAGCCATATGATTTGGCTAAAGGCGTCATCAACCAAGACAAATCTGACATTGGTTTCCCAATTGGTGACGGCGTAACTGCTGGTTACATCACTCCTTCACAGAGAACTCTGAAAGGTGGTGTGGATAACCTAAGTGCAACACTTGGTGAACTCCAATACGCTTATAATAAGTTTGACATTGAGAATGTCTTTGACCTTGACTACATTCTCCAAGGACCCGCAGGGGAAAACTTGGATGACGCAGTTGCTAAGGCCAACTTCATTATCTCTGTTGTTGAGGAACGTAGGGATTGCATGTGCTTCCTTTCTCCTCCAAGATACATGATTGTCAACCAACAATCGGCATCACAAGTTACCACTAACGTGGTTACGTGGGCCCAAGAGTTGACCTCTTCGTCATACGCTGTATTCGATAGTGGATACAAATATCAATACGATCGTTTCAATGACAAGTATCGTTATGTCCCACTTAATGGTGACACAGCTGGTACCCTTGTTTACTCATCTTTCCGTGCTGAACCCTGGTTCTCACCAGCTGGTTTCTCTCGTGGACAGATCAGAAACGTCGTCAAGCTTCCCTTCAACCCAAGTAAGAAGCAAAGAGATGACCTCTATAGCCACAGAGTCAACCCTGTTGTTGATTTCCCAGGTGAAGGAACTGTTCTCTATGGTGATAAGACTGGACTTGCATACAGTTCTGCATTCGACAGAATCAATGTTCGCCGTCTCTTCTTGATTGTTGAGAAAGAAATCGCTAAGATTTCTAAGACTACTCTGTTTGAGTTCAACGATGAAATCACTAGAACCCTGTTCAAGAACAATGTAAATCCCTTCCTCAGAAACGTACAGTCCAAGCGTGGTATGTACGACTTCCTGGTTGTCTGTGATGAGAGTAATAACTCACCAGAGATCATCGACCGTAATGAATTCATTGCGGACATTTACATCAAACCATCAAGGTCGATTAACTTTATCACCCTGAACTTCGTTGCGACGAAGACTGGTATTTCGTTCGATGAGGCCGTCGCGCTTCACCGTCGTAACTCGTTCTAAACCCCCTACAGGTAAGTAACCCATGGCATATCAAAAGAGTATTGAAGACTTTAAGGCAGTTCTACAGGGTGGTGGGGTCCGCCCTACTATGTTCCAGGTCGAGATGACCTACCCCGATGCGATCGTTGCCGATGGCAACCAAGCAACTCAAGAGGGAACATTCCTTATTAAGGCAGCACAACTTCCAGCATCTAACGTTGGTTTCTGTGAAGTTCCTTTCCGAGGTCGTAAGCTTAAAGTCTCAGGTGACAGGTCTTATGAGGACTGGACAATTACAGTCACGAATGACGTCACCTTCAGAACCCGTAAGGCGTTTGAAGAGTGGGCTGAGCGCATCCAGAACCATAACTTTGTTCTTGGTTCTAACACACTGGTTGATTACTTTGGTTCTGCCATTGTTCGTCAGTTGGATCGTGATGGTAACCAACTCAGAGCCTATCGTTTTGAAGGAATCTGGCCAACTCAAGTTGGAGAGATCGGATTAGATTTCGATACTAATGACACAGTGGAAGACTATGATGTCACACTGTGTGTTCAGTACTGGAGTGCAATTGAGCAAGGTGATCCATTCACCTCCGCAGTTCCAGTTAATGCGAGCTCTGATCTCAACGCAATTTCTAGTTAAAAACAATGAATCATTCATACTATTCACGATTGATGGAGTCTTACCATCAAGTTCATACAACGACACCTCAGTCACGTTTTGAATCATTGGTTCAAAAAATTGAGGAATCTGGGTTGGCTGCAACCCCTGGCAGAGCCAGGGTGATTGCAGAAAACATCTCTGATGATTTTGCTCAGTTCCTTCTGAGTGAAAGACCTATGTATGATGTTAAAACAAGTAAAGGTACTAAGCAGTTTGATGCCAGAGATGGTGCTCAAGCTGTAAGAGACGCTCGCAAGTTGGGGCACAATGTTAACTTTAACGCTAAAAAATCAAAATAGATAATTATTATTAGTGTATAATAAGAGGGTCTTTACGACCCTCTTTTTTTGTGTCTAAATACCCCTATAAGGTAATAATTTAAGCGTGCAAGATCAGTCAGAACAAGGCGCGGCCTCACAACAGAGGAAAGACGGTAGACTATTTGGTTTTTCGTATAAGTCGCCAGACCTAGATGAAGTAACAAGTAAGATATCCCCAGTCCCACCCAATGCGGACGACGGTGTAACCGTTGCTGCAGGTGGTCTGTTTGGTCACGGTGTCAGTATGGACACCAACGGGCAAAAGGATGTTCAGAACATTAAGAACTACAGGTGTATGGCACTACACCCAGAAGTGGATAGTGCTATTGAAGACATTGTAAATGAGGCAATCACCTCAGATACAAATGACACACCAGTTGCAATTGACCTATCCAACCTGGATGTGTCAGAAAGAATTAAGACAATCATAAGAGAAGAGTTTTCATATCTGTTACACCTTTTAGATTTCAATAATAAAGCACATGAGATGTTCCGTAAATGGTACATTGATGGGCGTCTGTACTACCATAAGGTTATTGATCTCAACAACCCTGAGAGGGGTATAACTGATATTAGAAATATCGATGCTCTAAAGGTTAGGTTGATACGTGAGTATCAGAAACCACTACCTGAACCATATCTAAGGAACACACAAAGACCTCACTCAGGTAACCAACCCCAAGTGTTTGGTCAGGCATCTGTTCAGTTCCCTGCCAGAGTACAAGAATACTTCTTGTATAATAAGAAGGGTATGGACTACATGGGCCGTGGTTCCTTTGGTCAGCAACAGAATGATACGGTAAGACTCGCCAGAGACTCTGTTGCTTATGTAACTTCTGGGCTGGTAGATGGTAACACAGGACAAGTGCTGTCTTACCTTAACAAAGCGAACAAGTCACTGAACCAATTACGTTGGATGGAAGACGCTATTGTCATCTACAGAATGGCAAGGGCACCTGAACGTCGTCTGTTCTACATTGACGTGGGTAATCTACCTAAAGCGAAGGCAGAGAATTATCTTCGTGATGTGATGGCACGTTACAGAACTAAAATTACGTACGACCAGGCGACTGGTGAGATTAGAGACGACAAAAAATACATGTCAATGCTAGAGGACTACTGGTTGCCTCGTAGAGAAGGTGGTCGTGGTACTGAGGTATCAACTCTCCCTGGTGGTCAGAACCTTGGTAACCTTGAGGACCTTAAGTATTTCCAGGACAAACTTTATCGTTCATTGAATGTCCCTGCTTCTAGACAGGACTCCGGTGAAGGTTTCCAAATCGGTCAGTCAGATAACATCACACGAGACGAGGTGAAGTTTTCCAAGTTCGTTGGTCGTATGAGACTGAAGTTTGCTTACTTGTTTGTGGATCTTCTGAAGACACAACTGGTATTGAAAGGTGTGGTGTCACCTAAAGAGTATGACTCTATGAGAGAACACATCACCTTTGACTTCATCTATGATAACCACTTTGCAGAACTCCGTGAGATGGAGATGATGCAGAATAAACTGAACATCGCCGCCATGGCTGAACCTTACATTGGTAAGTACTTCTCTGTCTATCAAGTTCGTAACAGACTTCTTGGTTATACTGATGGTGAGATTAAAGAGATTGACCAACAGATTTCTTATGAGCGTAACGTTGGTATCATTCCTGATCCTAATGCCCAGATGATGAATAGGGCTAGACAAATGCCAGGTGGTCCTGGTGAAGTTCAGGGTGATATGCAGGGAGTTCCAGGAGACATGGGTCTGGATGGTGCACCTGTAGAAGGTGGTGATCCATCAATGGGTGGTATGCCAGCTGGCGGCGGTGCAATGGGCGGTGGCGGAGCAATGGGTCCAGGTGCGGGCACTGCCCCCATGTGATAAATAATCAAAACAAAACAAAACTATGTCTAGAGTTGCAGAACTGATCGATTTGATTGTGCAGGGTAAAAATACTGAAGCATCCGATGTTATGAATTCAGAGCTGTTGTCTCGTTCTTACGAATCAATCAATGGTATCAAACCCGCTGTCGCCGCAGATTATTTTTCACCTGTTGTGGATTTCGGTGGTGATGTGGAAGTTGCTGACATTGAAGACCCCCAAACCTTAGAGGTAACAGATGAAACTGATTAGAGAAGAAGTAGAAGCCGTTGAGGTTCTTGTAGAGGAGAAAGGAGGTAAGAAACATTTTTACATCCAAGGTCCTTTCCTGCAGGGAGATATCAAAAATCGTAACGGCCGTATCTACGAAAGCAAAATTCTTGCTAAGGAAGTAAACAGATACAATGAGTCCTATGTCAATAAAAATAGGGCGATGGGAGAGCTTGGTCACCCTGATGGCCCCACTGTTAATCTTGATCGCGTGTCTCATAAAATCACGTCACTAAAACAAGAAGGGAGTAACTTCATTGGAAGAGCTAAGATTCTCGAAACACCCATGGGCCGTATTGCCGGAGCCCTCCTCAATGATGGGGTTACACTGGGTGTCTCTTCACGTGGCATGGGATCTCTCGTTCAGCGCAATGGTGCTAACTACGTGGGTGAAGACTTCATGTTGGCTACTGCTGCTGACATTGTTGCGGATCCCAGTGCTCCAGATGCTTTCGTTCAAGGCATTATGGAAGGAAAGGAATGGGTCTGGGATAATGGCCTTCTCCGTGAACAGGAAATCGAAGCGATCAAAAATAGGATTGACAACGCCCCATCTAATCAACTAGATGAGGTGGTTCTACAGGGGTTTAGAGACCTCCTGATGAGCTGAGTTTTCCGTAATGAAAACTGGGTATAAATCCTCTACCCTCTAAATAACTCCGACTAAATAACTGAAATCAAGTAATTAAAAATGGCTCAATCTCGTACCGCAGTAAATGCTAAAGGCGGTGCGGGTGATGGTATGGAAGAACTCGTATCGCCATCGCTCGTGCCAGGTCAATCCAAGAATGATCTTGGTGGACCTACTCAAGAAAATGAAAGGTCAACAGACAACTCTACTAAACTGGACCCTTTTAAGGGTGCTCCTGGTAGTGTATCCTCTAGTCCAGAGGGTAAGATTGGTTCTGAGGTCATCCCAGGTAATGCCAAACATGATGGTACCAAAGGTCGTTCTAACGAAGGTCCTGATACCAGCATTGGCCCCGACGTAGTGCCAGGTGAGCAGAAGAAGCCTACCTCTAACACTCAGATGCCTAAGGCATATGAGCACGTTGAGGCAGACGCAGCTGCTGGTCAGGCATTGGACGAGTTGGCTACAGACCATGATGCGTCTGATGACTTCAAGTCGAAAGCGAAGGTCATCTTTGAGTCAGCACTCAATCAAAAGCTCCAGTTGGAAGTTCAGCGACTGGAAGAAGAGTTCGGCAACCGTTTTGAATCTGAGATCACTGAGATCGCAGAGAAGGTTGAGAACTTTCTGAACTATACTTCTCAGCAATGGCTAGAGGAGAACAAGCTTGTGGTCGAAAACGGCATCCGTAACGAACTTTCAGAATCGTTTATGGGTGGCTTGAGATCACTCTTTGAAGACCATTATGTCACACTCCCCGACGAGAAGTATGACATCTTTGAATCGATGGTCGCCAAACTTGATGACATGGAAAACAAGCTCAACGAGCAAATCGAGACTAACGTAACCCTATCCTCCCAGATGTCTGGGTTCCAAAGACAAGGAGTTCTCTCCGACGTGTCTTGGGATCTCTCTGAGGCAGGTAAAGAGAAACTGGCTGGTCTCGCTGAAGCCGTAGATTTTGAAAGTGAAGAAAATTATCGTCAGAAGCTCAGCATCCTGAAGGAGTCGTTTGTGAATTCAGACGCACCTGCACAACAGGAGCAAGAGTACCTTGGAGAATCTGCTGAAGCTCCTGAACCCAGTCCTTATGACAGCATGAGTTCGAGCATGGCTCGTTACGCTCAGGCTCTCTCAAGAACTATCAAATGAAATTTATCTAAAACAGAAAGGAAACACTAATGTCCAACCATCTTACTGAAAAGTGGTCGCCCATTCTGAATCATCAAGATCTTGAACCGATCACTGATCCATACAAAAAGGCTGTCACTGCACAACTTCTAGAGAACCAAGAACGCTTCCTCAATGAGCAAGCTGTTGTCCAGGGTTCTTCCTCAGGACTCCTCGCTGAGTCCCCCACCATGAGCGTTAACGCTACTGGATACCAGGGTCTTACTGGTGGTTCCGTTGCAGGTGGTGTCGATGGCACCCTCAACGCTGACGCTGGCCCTCGTGCTGGTTTCGACCCCGTTCTGATCTCCTTGATCAGACGCTCCATGCCCAACCTGATCGCTTATGACATCTGTGGCGTCCAGCCAATGTCCGGTCCTACTGGCATGATCTTCGCAATGCGTTCGAAGTATGACGGTCCTGACGGTCCTAACGAAGCATTCTTCGATGAAGCTGATGTCGGCTTCTCCGCTGGAGCTAACACCTTCCAGAACAAAGGTTACAGAGGTTATGACCTCAATGAAGAAGGCAGATTCGTCGCTGTTAACGCAAACGGTGATGAATTCACTGGAAAGAACGGTCCTGTTGTAGGATACGCTCAAACGGGTACATTGGCAGCTGCCGCTGGTAACACGAACCCATATCCTACAGGATCTGAAGGTGACGGAGACGGTTGGCAAACACCATTCGATGGTATTCCCAAGGACTTTACCGATTTCAGTGACTACCCTGATGATCAAGGGTCTCTGGCAGCGGATAAGCAAATCAATCATCCTTATGTTCCCGGCGAAACCCCTTATAACACAGAGAACGTAATTGGTACTGGAGATAGAACCAGAGCTAACCCCGGTCTTCTGGGTAACGCAATTTCTGAAGGTGGTTACATCAATGACCCTCAGGACACTGTAAACGGCGACGGCGTTCGTGGTGGTGACTACAGAGCCGCCGGTAACACCGATCCTTTCTACAACCCCAACCTCACGCAGATGCGTGGCATGAGCAAGGCTCAGATGGAGCGTCTTGGCGAACCCGGTAACGAGTTCCGTCAGATGGGCTTCTCGATCGAGAAGGCTGTTGTGGAAGCAAGAGGTCGTGCACTGAAGGCCCAGTACTCACTGGAACTTGCACAAGACCTTAGAGCTGTCCACGGTCTGGATGCAGAAGCCGAACTGGCTAACATCCTTTCCTCTGAGATTCTCTCCGAGATCAACCGTGAGATCGTTCGTACCGTTTATCGTACGGCTCTCCCCGGTGCACAGAACAACGTGGCAACTGCTGGTACGTTCGACTTGGACGTTGACAGTAATGGTCGTTGGTCTGTTGAGAAGTTCAAAGGACTTCTGTTCCAGATTGAGCGTGACGCTAACGCAATCGCCCAACTGACCCGTCGTGGCAAAGGAAACATCATCATCTGTTCCGCAGACGTTGCTTCCGCTCTGACCATGGCTGGTGTACTTGACTACACCCCAGCACTCAACGCTAACCTTAGTGTTGATGACACCGGTAACCTCTTCGCAGGTACCATCAACGGCAAGATGAAGGTTTATATTGACCCCTATTCTGCTAACATCAGCAACACTCACTACTATGTGATGGGCTATAAGGGCACCAGCGCCTATGACGCAGGTCTCTTCTACTGTCCTTACGTTCCTCTTCAGATGGTTCGTAGTGTTTCAGACCAGACTTTTCAACCGAACATCGGATTCAAGACGAGATATGGTCTCATCGCTAACCCATTCGCTGAGGGACCCAGTGGTCCGTATAACCAGGGTCTGGGACGCTTGGCTGACAACAGCAACAGATACTACAGAAGAGTTCGTATCGAGAATTTGATGTAAAAAGTTATTACAATAACTTAACAAAGGGACCCCTAAAAGGGTCCCTTTTTTGTGCTATAATAAAGTATGACTATACAACCTTGGACCAAGTTAGATTGTAAAACTTGTGGTGTTCCTCTCCCCCTGAATGAAGATGGAACCAAAGAATTTGCTGGCAATAACTGCCGCAAGTGTGCTTCATTGGAAACAGATAAAAGAAGACGAAAGAAACGAACTGCGGCTGTCGAATTTCTTGGGAACAAATGCAAAGATTGTGATAATACATTTCCAGAAGTGTGTTATGACTTTCATCACATAGGTGATAAGACAGATGATGTCTCCACTATGATTAGAAATAATCTAAAACTTGAAACAATACTAGAAGAAGTATCTAAGTGCGAACTTTTATGCGCCAACTGCCATAGAATAAGACACTTCCAATAAATAAATGTGTTGAAACTCACACAAACTTATGAACAAAACACATGAACAAACATGGGACGCAGTGGAGGAATACTTTGAATGTGTAACTGAATGTAACCTGGAGGATAAGGAATGTGTTGAAAAATGTGTGGTGACCCTTAGGGAGGACACCCATAAATAAAAACAAAAGGTAATATGGCACTGCAGTCAAACAATAACTCAATGCCGCCGGAGCAGAAGTTCGTCTCCATTGAGAACAGAAACTTCCTGTCACCCATTGGTTTTAAGTTTACTATCAGTAACATGCGTGGGGTAGACTTCTTTTGTCAGTCTGCCTCTATTCCCTCCATTCAAATGGAGAGTGCCGACACTGGCACCAGATATAACAAACTACGTCACCCTGGTGATGAGTTATACTATGAGGACTTATACATTAAGTTCCTGGTTGATGAGAACCTGAAGAACTATTACCAGGTTCACGACTGGATGCGTGAGATAGCGACACCATATAGTAGTAAAGAGTTTAAGTATGGACGTGGTACTCTGGAGAGTATTAACAGAAGAACCACTGAGGGTGATGAGAAAAAGTACAACCCTGACCAGTGGAAGTGTGACTGCTCCCTGTTCATTCTGTCCAGTAACTACCAACCAGTCAGTGAGTTTGTGTTTAGAGATGCCTTCCCTATCTCCCTGACAACATTGAGTTTTGATGCTGGTGTCCCTGATGTGAACTACTTTACAGCAGAGGTGGTCATGCGTTATAATTATTACGATTACTTTATTTGGGATGCTGCTAACTCAACTGATAGTAGTATGAAACCAAACTACAGACGCTCACAGGAGGGTGTTCAACTTTGAAACTGACCAAAGAATTGATTGCAGAGATTGAATGTGCTCTGGACATGAGAAAAAAGAATGGTGATGTCATCTGGTCAGATGATGATGACATTGAAGTACAGATTGCAGGAGTGTTTGCCAATGATAAGTTCATTGTCATCAAAAACAGAAGCAAGAGTCCAGTAGTTTCTTCATTACCACAACATGGATCTTGAGACCATCCAAAAGATGTGGTCCAAGGATAGTGTAATAGATGATGTGATGTTAGACAACGCATCATTACAGATACCACAACTTCATGCTAAGTATATCTCACTACACAATGAGATATCACTGCTGTCTAAGAAAGCATCCCAAGAACTAAGAACATTAGAACACAGGAAGTGGTTATACTATTCAGGCAAGGCACCACAATCTGATTATGAAGACGCACCTTTTGACTACAAGGTTATAAAATCTGATGTGCCACACTGGGTAGGTGTAGATGCAAGTGTGCAGAAAGTAGAAATGAAATTAGAATACTATGGTGTGATGTTATATACTCTTAGTGACATTCTAAAACAAGTACATCAGATGTCATACAACATCAAGAATATGATTGAGTGGAGGAGGTTTGTAAACGGATCATGATACCTATCATATACATCTTTACCTTTATTATTCTACTAACCATTGGAATGGAAATCACATGGCCTATAAAGAAGGCGAAACATTCACAACGTATTGTGACAAAGACTACGACAGACACACATACAAAATAGTATTCAATAATGGTAAATCTATTTCCTTTGAATCATATGAAGTGATGAGATATCATTGGTATCAGTGGAAGGTTTCTTGTAGTCATGTAGAGGTTATTGATACAAAAGTGAACGTGAAAGGTTACTAAATAAAAAAAACATTTGGTTTTATGGCTTCACAACTTCAACCTCTCAAGTCTGTATATAGACTATTAGTAGAAAAGTTGGGTGCTCGGAATGTTGACGAGTTCAGAGGTAATGCTGGTGAAATGTTTTATGATCCAGCTTCCCCAGAACTTTATATTAGTAATGGACCTGACGAGGAACCGACTCCTGTAATTGCTGGGGCAATCACAGACCTCGTAATTAACGCATCAGAGGTTGTGGTACCACGCAACCTATCTTCCCTAGATCACCTTCCAACAACTAGATTCGGACAATGACACTCCAAAATAATGACCTACTTCTTGTAGGTAGAGGACAAACGTCCTTCAGTATTAGTTACAATGAAGTAAAACAATCGATTGAAGCTGACTCTCTTGCTGCTGTAGAAACCGAAAAGTCTAGAGCACAAAACGCAGAGGCGGCACTTAGTTCTGACATTGCTACTGAGAAAACCAGAGCAGAACTAGCTGAATCTGGACTCTCTGATGACATCGATGCAGAACAAGCCAGAGCAGAACAAGCTGAATCTGGACTCTCTGATGACATCGATGCAGAACAATCCAGAGCCGAATCGGTTGAGGCATCACTTGCTGCTGATATTGCTTCCGAGACCACGGCCAGAATTCTTGGCGATGATACAGAAAAAGCCAGAGCTGAACAAGCTGAGCAAAAGATTACTAATGATCTGACTCTAGAAGCCATTGACAGAGCAGCAGGCGATGCCGCAAACGCTGCAGCTCTTGAAGCTCTTACACTTGATGGAGTAAGTGATGTAACAGTCGCCGGTGCTACAGACAATCAAGTACTTTACTATAACGAAGTCGCATCTGAGTGGCAGGCTAAAGAAATTGTACTGAGCTCCAATCTTGACTTCAATGGTAACATTGATATCACTTCTGATGCCCCACCTGAAGGCACCGTGACCGCCGGTAGTTTGTTTGTAAACACAGGCGCTGGTGTTGTTGATGATTCCTTTGGTCCAGGATTACAATCATCTCTTCCCAATGGGTCTGTAGGCGGTGAGTTTATTGCTTATAATGGCACTGACTGGAGCTATGTTGGGGGAATTGGTGGAGGACTGAGTTATGATTCCTTCAGTGTTAATAATATATCTGAGACCGTTGGAAGTAAAGGTGAGTTGTCTTACAATTCTTCTAATGGTAGTTTTACTTATACTAAAGTAGATCTGGGATCTAGAGTTCCAATGGATCTAACTACACTCCCCGCTCTTCCTGTTGTATGATATGGCCATCGAAAATTCTGATAAACTTCTTATTGGTAGGGGGGATACCTCCTACCATGTAACATTCACTGATTCTGGTATTGCAAAATCAGACAATGTTGTGCCTAAAACGGGCGGACAATTTACTGGTAAAGTAGACATACAACCATCATCTGGAGTAGGTCTAAGAGTTACTGGCGGATTTGCTATGAAATCCGGTACGGATATTGATGGTGATAATTTATTTTATAGTGGACCTGACAATGTGTCTTACGATGGTGGAATCACCAGTGAAAGGCACATCACCACCAAAAAATATGTTGACGATTCAGTTAACACAAAAATGCCAAAGAATATTAACACACTACCATTGTTGAGCACTTAATAATTATGGGCATTCGGAGTTCTAATTTTCTGGTTAATAGAGATGAACAGCTGTTCAGGTGCCTGGGCACTGAATTAAAGTCAAAGTTGAGGCAGGATGACACATTACTCTTACAGAGAGATGGTCTTCAATATACATTCAAGTTGCCTCTCAATCTTGATGTCATTAGTTCAGTTTCTACAGAAACAGTAAACCTCAATTATGAGCAATATGCTTATGTTAGGGATAGAGATACTGGGCAAAAATTACAAGAAACCTCTCCTCCGTTTGCTGATGTACAGGCGGAGAGGAGAGTATATTCGCGCCTATTTGATGGTGATCCAAATAGTGTTTTCAAGTCATATACCAACAATGGTATAAAACATGATTTGGTTGTCGAATTCCCAGATCCTATTGATGTATATGGTAGCATCGAAATCATGGCAGGATTCCACTCCAATAAAAGACTCGGTCAGATGCTTATTAACGGCGTGATCGTTAAAGAGATTTCTGCTTGGGATGATAGTCCCGAAATTTTCCGCGTAAATTATGCAGGACCAGTCAAAGAGTTTTCCATTAGACAAAAGGAACTTAACGGCACTCAGTGTACTACCTCTATCTCCTATATTGATATTGATGGAGCAAAACTTAAAAGTAATGTTACCACAACAAAACTTATATTGGCACAAGATACTGATATGAGTAAGTATAAAGTTAACATGAGAGTGAAGCAGTTTGGTGGTAATGTAACTGGAGTGATTGGTGGTGTAGATGAGTCAAATAGAACCCTCATACTAACTACAACTGCTGCGTTTCAAGCGTCAAATGAAATTTTAATTGATCAAATTGATGGTAACCCTATTAGTTTACCACAACTTTTAGACACCGATCTCTTTGTTTGTACTGATACAAATGATATAACTTATAAAGTAACTGGTGATAAGTTTAAAGAACTTTTTGGTCTACCAGCCAAGATCAATCAGTTTAATACTAACGTCACTGAAGTGGTCACTGGAGAAACATATAAACTCTTTTGGGATGTCACTGATTACAAATCGGTTGAGATTACTAAACCAGATGGCAATGTACTAACCTGTACCGGTAAATCAGACCTCACATTTACTAGCCCAGGAAATACAGGATCTCTTACTTACACTCTTAAAGCCGTTGGTACTGATGGATCCGCGTTGACTCAATCTACATCAGTGAATGTTGTAAACCCACCGACACCTGCAAGGATCAATAGCTTCTATGTCAGTACAAATCCTAACCCTACAACCGGTTCGACTTACAAGGTAACATGGTCCACATCAGATGCAGTGAGTGTTAGGGTCTATCTCAACGGTAGTTATAGCACAATAAGCACTGCTACCTCAGGTACATTTTCGGCCTTGGAGAATAGTGCCGGTCAGTATCGATATAACATTAGTGCCTTAGGAGCTGATGGAACTACCAAAAGTAGTTACTTGTATGTAACAGTAAGTAACCCACCGCCACCATCATCAACTTTACGAGTTACGAAATCTCCTGATTCGGTTAGTTCTGGACAGTTCTGTCCGATGAATACCAATAGTTCCTTTAATACATGGACTGGAAATTGTACTCATATAAGAATACAAAACGTAGGTAGTAATTATTTCAAAAACTACACCGGATCTTACAGTAATGCTACAATCAAATTTAAAACTAAGGGTGGAGCTCTCGTATATGATGCCAAAATCAACTCAGTTACATCGTATAGTGGAAATGTAGTTACTCTCCAAGTATCAAAAATAAATGGCAATGACAACAAGTGGCCTGAAAGTACTGATATTGTTGTAGAAGTTACTGGAGTCTGGTAACCATAATAAATAGTCATAGCAAGACTTTGTTATGACTGACTGTGTTATTCTTAAGAAGAATGAGTTAGATATAACTTTAGACTGCGAACCACACATACTGTATGAGTTACAGGAAGCGTTCTCTTTTGATGTAGAGGGTGCTTCCTTTTCTCCTGCTTATAGAAAGAAGTATTGGGATGGCAAAATAAGACTTTTGAATATGAACACCAAGAGTCTACCTGCTGGTCTCACATACCAACTGTGCAAGTGGTTGGACAGGCATGGATACTCCTGGGACTTTGAGGACAACAACTTCTATGGAACCCCCTATGAACAGGATGAGAGGGTGTTCTATGAGGGTGTAGAACTCTTTATGAATAAGATATCCTCTGTCACTCCAAGGGAGTATCAGA
>WLWG01001968.1_pt1 | contig 16829 bp, 30 predicted proteins | sample 6712871 | NCBI WGS metagenome assembly WLWG01 (sample SAMN12718693, study PRJNA515312) | sponge metagenome | isolation source: marine sponge | host: Mycale hentscheli | place: New Zealand: South Island, Marlborough, Capsize Point | collected 2003-05-01
ATCCAGATTTAGAGAGTATACCAAATCGGGAGTCGCTAGATATTGTTGCTTGGTTAACAAGTTCGGCCGAGGACATAAATGAAAATCCAGATCTTCTGTTCTTAAGGTAGCACATCCCGTAACATCTCGTATCTGCTTTGCATGCTTCCCAAAATATAAAGAATAATCTATTTGCTTCTCTAAAATCTGGTGCTCCAACGTCGATCTTTGACCATTGTAAGTACATGTAATGAGTACCAGTAATATAAGTAGGAATATTGCTATTATAAAACCAGTAACCTTGTTCTCTTCTTTTGAACTCTTCGTCGATATAATCATACCACTTTTCTTTAAATTCAGCTGGATATTCTTCCCAGTCAAACCTACTTTTAATTCTACTTAACTCTTTTGGATAATCGGCTTTTTGCCAGTATTGCTCCTCTTTTTTTTTGCTTCGTTTAAACGGTTCATTTGCTGCTGGTAAAGCAATCCTGAGATTTTGTATTTCAATGATTTGTCCAATTTTTCCAGTTTTACTTATTACTATAAAATCATAATCAGAGTTATAACCATACTCCCATTTTTTAAATCTATTGTTTTTAGCTAATATCTTAGGATTTACAACTTCCTTAATTTCTTTCCAAAGCGTTTGCTCGTAACTCACTTGCTTCTCCCTTCTGCAAAGCCTTTAAAAGTATTTTCTACCTTTTCTTTAGGCTTATTATTTAGCATGTCTTCTTCTTCTTGTATTCTAGTTAGTATTTCAAAAGCGTCCATTATGGCCAGCTTTTTAGTAGCGGCAGCGTTTTTTAATCTGTCAGCGCTTACATCATCGTCTGAGTCAACAATCTTTTCTTTTGCTACCTTAATAAGTTCCTCAATAGCCTTTTGCCCAGCTTGGATTATTTTCTTTTTCGTTTCCTTGGTGTTCATGTGTTAAAGCTATATCATTTAATTTCATACAATAAAGTCGTTCACCTTCTATAATAAACTCAAATTCAGAGTTTGGTGTAAACGTTACAAGTGTTCCAGGTGTTATTCCTATGGCTTCTAAAGCACTATTAGTATATTTCATTATACCAACATTAGGTTGTTCTTTCCTGTTTTCTAAAATGCTTTTATTTTTAATTGGCTTAACAAAGCAATAATCTAGATGAGTATTTAGATTATACATATATATTTGTTGTGGAGATACAAAGTATAAGTTATCTTTAAAGAAAGTAGAGCTATTACGCTCTCTGCCTTTTTGATCGTACCATCTTCTAAATATATTATGATGAACATATAATTCGTCACCTATATTTATTTTAGTAGCATAAGCTGCAGGAGTTGAAACTACTACAGCTTTTTTACTAATAAATCTATGGTTTTCAATGCTAGTATTGATAATAAGGTTAGTATCATCAACTCTTCGTATATTGTCATACCTATCGTTTAATGGTTTAACAATGAAGTGGTACAAGCTTTGCATTAATACTTAAGATCATACTCTACTGATACAGCCATATTAGAGTTAAACTTTTTCCAAGGTAAGACTTCATTATTTTTAGTTATAAAAATATTATATGATTGGTCTTCGTCTTCAAAAAGAATATCGCTAATAGTATGTCCACCATATACTTCCTGACCAGTTGAATAATGCATTGCATCATTTTTATAGTCAGAACCTATACTAATCTTTCTTATCTTCGACATCTGATTTAGTGTAAGATCCATCTTTTAAATCTACATTAATACTTCCATATTTTTCTTGTAGATCTTTTTTAACTTGCTCAACGCTAGCTCTTAATTGACCAGCTTGCATAATTAAATCTTGCATAGTTACCTGCACTCCTCCCATTTGAATTAATACTTCATTGTACTTTGATGCAGAATCAAGAACTAACTCTAACTCGTCTTTAGTTATTTTATTTTTCTTTGCCATTTTATTTTATTTAATTTAATTGTATTTGTTTTTAATATATAGCTACACAGTCTGTACCGGTAACTAATTTCTTTGCTAACATAGGAGCTTTATGTCCTACTACTGTACCAGGTTGACAACTTTTAAATTCAACTTCGCGACCAGCTTCTGTTATTATTGTAATATCTTGCGCTGAAGATTTACCATTGTATACAACAGCTCCTCTTTTACCTGTATTAGGTATATCTGCTCCAGTTGCACTAACTGTTATTTGGCAACCACTACCACCTGAAGTAGCTGCAGCTAGTGTTACTACCATACCTTTTTTATATCCAGTACCACCTGTTGTGCTACTAGTAAGTTCAACTCCTGTTACAGCACCACTTGTTACTTCTGCTATGTTAAACGTAGCGCCAGAACCGCCTATCGGTGAACTATTTCCTGATTGAGCTACAGTGTCACCAACATCAGAAGAGTCAAATCCACTTCCGCCATTTGTAATAGTAAATCCACCATTAAGTGCTCCAGCAGATATAGCCACGGCGTCGTGACCAAAAACTCTAGGTTCTTGTTGCATTAATCCATTTACGGGATCCAATACAGGTTCCCATTCGTTATATTCCGCCATTTTTATTTATTTATTTTTGTTATTTTTTCAGCACCACGACTTCCGAAGTATGCTACATAAACTGTTACCAGTAATGTTTTTAATAAGTTTATCCAAGCATCATCAACTTGAAACTGTAAGTGAAAAGAATCTACAGCCATCATGAATACAGCTGATGCTGTTAAAAATATAAGAGCCAGAGGTCTTGTGTTTTTACTTAACCAAGAGTCTGATTTCATATCAGCTCTCCATCTACTTGAGACTTCTTTTAATTCTTGAAGATCTAGCTCTATTAACTTCATAGCCTGTTCTTTATCAACGGCCTTGATCTTAGTATCACTTGATATAATATTTTTTACTACACCTAGAGTTCCTTGATCTGGTAATACGTCGCCTATAGCAGCTAATACTTTAGGAGCTTTAGTAGCTAAAAAAGCCCCTATTTTAGTTTCTTTAAATGATTTTTTTTCAGCCATTACGATTTATCAACAGTTTTACCTTGGTTTTTCTGAGCTTCTAATTGCTCTTCTACAGCTTGATCAACTTGATCTTTGTCACCTTGGCTACTTATTACTACGTTTTGATCTAGCTCTGCATTTGCTTTATCATCTTTAGTAGTTGCTACAGCTTCTCTGTTTTGTTGTTCAGTTAAAATTTTATCTCCTCCAGATCCTTTTATTTCTTGCTGTCTATAACCAGTAATTACTTTTTCCATCTGTTTAGTTTGTCTATTATACCTATTAGTATAAATAGGAACTTCTTCAAATTGTTTCTGAGTTCTATCACCTTTATCAACCTCTTGTGTAGTGAGTTTAGTGCCAATAGTTTTATCTTCAACGTCAGCTTTTTTTAATACATTTCTAGGATTTACTTCTGGCTCTGGTTTCTTTCCAGTTGTATTAGAGTCAGTAGTAGTTTTATAAAGGTTTTTTTCTTTCCATAGTTCACCTGCTTTTTCAAACTCTTCTAAACTACTATATTTATCTTTAACACCATCTTTGTTTTGATTCCATAGATCTGCATAACTACCCTCAGCTTCAAAGTGTTTTTTCCAATTAGTAGTAGTATCTGTTGTTGTAGTGCCATCTTCATTTTGCGTTATAGATGATGATTCATCTACTACGCTCCAGTTTTGGTTGTTAACACCATCTTCAACTTTTTTGTTTAATTTTTGCTGAGCTTCTTCTTCTGTTTTTGGCTCACCGTTATTATAAGCCATTGTGTTGCCATTAGATTTAAAAGGGCTCTGATTAAGGAACCCTTTACTTTTTAATGGATTTACTCTTTTATCTCCTAATTTAAATGCCATAATTATGATTTCATATGTTTAGAAAGTATAGATCCACCTTTTTTAGATTTTCCCATATAATCAGCTTTTGAAGCAGACTGATCACCGTGAGAAGCACCTGTTTTACCATGATAACCTTTATCAGTGCCTTTATAATTAGCATAGTCAATTCTAGAAGCAGACTGATCACCTTTCATAGCACCATGTTTGTAAGCCATAGTTTTATCCATTTTACCCATAGACTTCATATCATGTTGAGCATTTTCAGCATAGTGCTTTCTTGCACTTGAGCTTAAACTAGGGTTAGAAGCTTCTTTAACGTTATATTTAATAGCTTGTTTAAAATAGTTGATAGGACTTTCATATGCTTTAGCCATAGACTCTTCAGCAGTTTTCTTAGCGTTTTTAGAATCCATTTGATCAAAGTCTTTAAATGTTGTAGGTGACTCTGGAGCTGTAAGAATTATATCTTTCAATTCTTTTTTTGATTTTTTTCTTTTATTTTTAGTATCTACCATAGAAGCTTTTTTATTGAGCTTGTCAGCTTTTGCAATACCTTTTTCAGTTGATAAATCTACTTTATCCATTTTCTTTGCAATCTTCTCTTGCTTCTTACCTCCGGTCACTAATTTATTTTGTTTTTTACCAGCTCTGTTAGCTTTTCTTTTCATGCCACCTTTTAGCCCTGCTTTCGTACCAGCTTTTTTATCACCAGCTTTAATTTTTTCTTTTAGTATTTCTTGTCTTTTTGACGAAGTAGCTTGTTTGTCTTCTTTAAAAGTTCCACTATCTAGTTTTTTCTTTGTATCTGAAGAAGTAAGTTTACCTACTTTTTCATTTGGATCATTTGTTCTTGAACTAGGCTTTATAGTTTTTGGAGCTTTTGAATTTTCTGCTTTTTTATTGTCAACACTACCTCTCATAGTATTGCTAACTTTCTTTTCGTTTTTCTTATCAACTTCTGCTTTAGTTTCTACCGGCCTGTTAGTTGGACCTTTTCCGTAAGCTGCGTTAATTTTATTTTGAGCTGCGTTGTATTCTGAAGAGCCTTTTTTAGCGCTTGATCTAGCTTTAATATAAGAATCTAATTTAGGATCTTTTTTCTTTGCACTTGCATAAGTTCCTGCTTTAGGAGCAGTATCATCTGCAACTATTGCATTTCCTATTTCTGATCGCAGATCTCTTTTTGCGGGAGAATACTTCATCGCGGGTGTTTTAACGTTGTTTTTGAATTTGTTTTTTTCTTTTGTGCTAGGCATTATTTCTTGTTTTTTGTTTTGTATGCTTCTTGTTCCCAAGGGAAGCTAGGATGTCCTTCAACTTTCCAAGTTCCTTTGTATTTTATTTTTCCATTTTTTCTTGGATAAGTTTCCCCTTGCCAAGTAACACTATCATTAGTGTAGTTAAGCCCTTTGTTTCCATCAGACTTTTCAAAATCTTTAAATTGTTCAACATGTACCATCTCGTGATCATCAACTTCTTTTCGCTGTTCAGGATCTGTGATGTCCATGTTCATTACTATAGTGCCATTTTTATTAGCTCTACCTAATACACCAGGCTCTTCTTTCTTCTCATATCTTGGTGTATTGTCTATTTTGTAAGGTGCTTTTATTTTAAATGCCATATTATATTATTAACAATTCCATCTACGTCTAGCAGCTAAACCTCTTTTACTTTTCCAAGACTTAGATCTTGCACAAAAAGCTTTTCTACGTTTAGCAGACTTACTTCCAGGTTTTAATTTTTTAGGATCAGTGGTTACAGCAGTTTTTAATTTGCTACCTGGATTTTTTCTTTTATATTCATTAACACCTTTTTGTGTCATACCACCACCAGCATCGCCACCAGTGCCAGTAGATTTAGCTTTGTTAAAATTTTTACCTTTACCAATAGTTCTTCTAACATCACCTTTTTTTTCAGTAGGTGATTTTTCACCACACTTTAAACTAGGATTAGCAACTTGTCTCCAGTCTTGATCAAGCCATTTTTTTAAACTACCACCGCTGCTAGTTCCTGTTACATTGCTTTTGGAACTTCTTTTGTATTTACCCTTAGCAGCTGCAGATCTTTTAGCACTAACAACAGCGCTTTTTTCAGACTTGCTCATGCTTCTAATTTTAGCTAATGGCAAGCATACTTTTTTAGTACCTCCACCTTTAGCCTTAATTTTTTTCACAGCTGGACTATTTAGCATTTACCTGCTTTTTGTTGTTTAGAAGCCCATATATTAGCATAAGCTGAAGGGTATACATCAAATTTAGCTCTTGCTGCAGCCTTGCAAGATGATGATAATTTTTTCATTGCAGGTGAGTTTACTGATGTATCATATTTGTTAGGTGATTTATTTCCCATTTTATCTATATGATTTTGTATTGTAGTAGCTTGAGCACCATGAGCCTTTACAGCTCCTTTAAGTTCTTTAACAACTTTTTTTAAACCCTCAACTTTAGCTGGTGATTTTTCTTCATTTTTGCTAGCCCATATAGCTTTTCTCTGTGCGTCGTTTGCAAATCCCATAATTTATAATTTTCTACCTTTTTTATCTACTTTAATTTCTTTTACTATAACTTTAGGTCTTTTATTTTGCAAAGCTTCTAATTGCTTGTTAAGCTCTTCCAATTTACCATCAGCTTCTGTACCGTCTTTAATCATGCTAGCTGTTATGCTAACTTCTTCTTTTAATATGTTTTGAGTTTGCTCTAACATGTCTACTTGATCTTTTAACTGCATGATCATTTTTTCATTCCACTCTTCTTTTAACTCGTACTCTAAACGAGTAACTTCTACAGGTGGCAAAGTTTTAGCTTCTGCTATATCTTCTTGTAAAGTGTAATACATACCTACTATTGTAGTAGTGAACATTATTATTCCAATTACAGTTTTTATATCAATTTTAAACTCAGTGTTTTCAGAGATCTTCATATTCTTTCGTAGCGTCAAATGATGGGCATGCTTTATTAGCAAACTCATTGTGTGAATAAATAGTAGCAAGCGGAAACATTGCCATTAATGTTTTAAGGACATGTAACAAGCTTTCTTTTTGTACTTCTGTTCTAGTATCCTTTGGTGTCTTACCGTCAGCTTCTACACCTCCGCAATAACAAATTCCTATCGAATTACGATTGTGCCCTTTCGTATGGGCCCCTGATTTATCTATATCTCTTCCTTTTTTAATAGTACCGTCTAGTTCTATATAGAAATGATAACCTATGTCTGTCCAACCTCTACCTTCTACGTGCCACTTCTTAATAGTTTCAACAGGTATGTGTTGACCTTCTCTTGTGGCAGAGCAATGTACTATAATTTCGTTTATACTTCTCATGTTTATTTTATATAAAATTTTTCTTGAATTGGATTAAATAATTTTGAATATTGACTTTCTATTTGTTTTAATTCGTCTCCAGTACCCATTGCTTTTGATATAACACTTTTTGAAGCTTTTAATATTTTAGATGGCGCATTTTCTCTACTAAACACTATATTTCCGCTTTCATCTAATGTTGCTACACCTCCCTTTAAATTATAACCTGTTCCTGTAATTTTACTTCCTTCAATCTGTCCACTCGAAGAGTCTTTAATCTTTTGTTTAATTGCGTCTAAATATTTTTTTGTTAAAGATAACTGAGCTTTTCTTGGTTTTATGAAATTTTCTCCAAAATCACTTTGTATGTAATAAGAGTTGTCTTTGTTTTCTATTTCATCATATAGTCCTAAAGTTCTTAATTGTAGCTCTGCTATTTTAGAACCTCCCACTGCTCTGGGTAAGCTAGGTTTTATGACTTCTCCTGTTCCTGGAATTACTCTTCCTTTGACATTTTTTTCCAACGCCGCGTTAAAATCAGTAACTGTTGAGGCAAAGTTTTTTATATCATCAACACTTTTTATATTACCTCTAAGCTTTTTTTTCATTTTCCCACTACTAATTGTTTTATATAAAGAAGTTCTATATTGCTTTTCATCATCAGTCATAGAGCCATCTTCATTTCTTGCATTATAATATCCAACTAATTTATTATAATCGTTTTGTAATTTAGATATTTTAGTATCATATCCAAGAGCCCAAGATAAAGCTTTAGCTCCAGGCGATAAGTTAACTTCTAAATCTTTTAATTCTTCAGCAACAATAGGTACTCCAATTTTATTAATAGGGCTTTTACTTAAAAACTTTTTATTAAAACCCATTTTATCACTTCACATTAGCGGAAGAAACAGGTGGATTATTCATGCCTTCAGCTTTAGCGTCAACAATTATTTTTTTCATAGGATCAACTTCAGATGTTAGTTTTTTTTCTTTTACAGTTGGAACATCATTTTCCTCACTTTTTGAGCCTGCAGCCGGCATTACATTATCTTCCAAGTGTTGATTTAAATTTTTAGGCTGAAAAACAAGAGCTTTACTAGGTGAGCCACAATTAGAGTTTTTCACTTTCTTAATCATTTTAGCTATACTCTGATTATCTTTTCTGCCTAATTGATAATCCATTTTGGTTACTGATTTAGACTCTTTCATTGCCTTTTGAACAGATTTGTTAATTCTATCTGCATCGTATTTATTACGCTGTGATAAAGTCATACCTTCTTTATCTTTGTCTTCTTTAGCTCTTCTTTCTTTATCGTATTCTAGTTCCTGGATTTTTAATCTAGTTTTTATCATACCATCTCTAGCATCTTGATATAGATCTACCTCATTATTATCACTTGCTCTTTTAGACCTCTTTAAATCTAATTTAGGAACATTAGTTCCATCAGCTTTCATTTCATTGGCTGTTGGCTTTTTTCTAGGATTAGGCTTTGGCGCTGGTTTAGATTCTTTTTTAGTATCGGATTTTAACTTAGTAGTGTCATCCATTTTTAACTTATTCTTCTTGTAAAAATCTACACGAGCTTGTGTATTTACTTTTGGCGCTTTAGACCAATTTACTTTTTTAGCCATCATTTCTTTTTTTCATCAAGTACCACTTATGTCCTGTGTAACCTAATGTTGTTAATAATAATAAGATAGACAAAACAGGTTCTAGCCACCCTAAGCTAACAACTGTAGCAGATGTTATATTTAAACAATATAATTTTAAATCTTCCACAGTGTTCATTATTTTTGAGCGTTTAGTACTGCGTTACCTTTATACTCAATACTATCTATTCTTAAAGTTGGCTCTATAGCCATGTTATTAGACATCATTGTTCTATCTTTTTCTTTTGTACATCCGCACTTAACTGCAAATCCAGCAGTATATGTGCTAGGGTCTACTTTTTTTCCACTATAACTTGGCATAATTTTTTTTTTATTTTTGGTTTATATTTGGTGTTATATATATAATTACATATATAATTTACACCTTTACAATATTTTAAAATGAAACGTGGAACTCAGAAGGTCCAAGTGGTATTTTATTACCTTTTTCATCTGTATAAGATTTATTTATTCTTCCAGTTCCTCTATTACTTTGAGCGTCTTTTATCATTTGAGCTTTTTCTGCTTTAGTACTATCTCTTGTTACTCCAGTGGGTTTACCATCACTGTCGACTTCTGTCATAGTATTAGTGCTTCTGCTAGCTCCTGATGAAGTAGTAGCTGGAATATATTCAACATCTAGTTCTGGTAATACAGTTCCTTTAATTTCTGGGTTTCCTTTAGCTTTTGCAGCAGACTTTAAAGCTCCAACAGCTTGCACACCTTTAATTATAGCTCCAACAGGTATTGCTTTTGTTGGTGCAGCATCAACTTTAGATTTAAAATTAGGATTATTATCTAATTTACCTTCAGCAGAAGCTTTTCTTAGACCACTATTAAATTGACTTGGTGATGGAACTGGATTAGGTACATTACCAAACATTCTAGCAGCGTGTGCCATTGAATTGTTTTTAAAGTTACCTTGCATTGTCATAGGTGTTTGACTTATTGAACTAGCGCTACGATCTGGTGCTCCAGCTCTATTAGCTTTTACAGCAGCTGCATCTGCTTGTTTTTGTAATGTTTGAGCAGTATTAGCATTGCCTACGTTTGTTGGTCCTTGACCCATACCAGTTGGTAATACTTGACCTGTAGTTGGATCTACAGTATCCATTTTTGCTGGTGATTTGTACATTTTGCTAGGCGCTGTAACTTCAAACTCTGGTAACATTGAATTGTAAGCAGTGTTTACCGTCATTTTTTTTTCTCCTATACCACCTTTGTTTCCATATTTAGCATCTTCACCTAACATTTCTTTCGCATTGTTGTGTCTTTGAGTAAGGTTAGTTCCTACGGATTTAGCTACATATGCTACTTCTTTTTTTGTTTTATCATCAGTTTTTGCTGGTGAAGGCTTAGTTGCTTTAAATTCAGTTCCAGATGTTGCAAAATTTGGATTACTTTTTATTTGACTTGCTTTAGCTCTTTGTTGTTTTAAATGTTCTTGGTGCGTTGTAGCTGTTTTGGGGTCTTTTCTAGGATCTGCCATTTTATCTTGTTTTGTCTTTATTAACGTATTTTATTGATTTAGTTATTACTTTAAAACTATATCTATTTATATTTTCTAATTTAGTTGTAGGCATATCTTCTTCACCTAACATAATTCGGTACATGCGACTTATCAGCTGTTTGCACTTTACGGAAACTTTATATATATGATATTTTTGAGTTGTGTGGTTTCTTTTTCTCCACACTGTAATCCACCCTTGTTTCAATAATCTGTTCCAGCGCCTGTTATCCCAGCTGAATGAGTACGTACCTTTTTTAAAATCATCTTTAGTAAAAAAATCTATAGCATCTAAATAGATTAGTAATTCTAAATCTGCATCGTTTAATTCATTTATTTTACAAGCCCATTTACGTATTATTCTATAATGTTTAAGTAAACCTAGATCTTTTAAATCACTAGAAGTTAACTTTCTCATAAAACAATAACTATATCATGCTCTTTAATCACTTTATATTCTTCTTTTTTTATTTCAATATTGAAGCCAGACGACTTGTCATAGTAAACTTTGTCGCCAGGTACTATACCTTCAACATCAGTGCCGACAGCTACAATTGTAGCCTGCCGATACCTTATATCTTCTCTTTGCTTTTCAGCTAGAATTAAACCTCCTTTTGTAGTCGTATCAACTTCCTTGATAGGGTCTATAACTATATACTTACCTACTGCTTTCATGCTCTCACATTATTGATTACACAATCAGTTGACAATATAGTTGTAGCTACTGAAGCTGCGTTAACTAATGCACTTTTAGTAACTAACAAAGGATCTATAATTCCGGCTTTTACCATATCAACCGTATTTCCTGTAACCACATCTAATCCTTTACCATCTTCAAGTTTGTTTAACTTTTCTATACCAGCATTTTTTAATATTAATTCGTGAGGTCTTCTTATAGCTTGGTATAATACCTCCTCACCTATACAAGTTGGTTTTAAGTTAAAACTAGCATTTAATAAAGCTATACCACCACCTGGCACTATACCTTCTTTAATTGCAGCTTTAGTAGCACAAATAGCATCTTCAACTCTATCTCTTTTCTCTTTCAGTTCTATTTCAGAGTTAGCCCCAACTTTAACTGTAGCAACTTTAGCTTTTAATTTAGCTAATCGTTTCTCTAGTCTAATTACAATATTAGGGTTTTTAGTTTCTTTTATATTCTTTTCTAACAAAGCAATAGTTTCTTTAACTTCTGGATTATCTGTTAAATCAACTTGCAGTATTGTCTCTTCGTGATTAGTTACAGATTTAATACATGACCCTAAATGTTCAGGTTGCACAATATCCATATCATCTCCTAAGTCTTCGTTAATAAGTGTAGCACCAGTCACAGCACATAGATCGCTTAACACGTCTTTTTTGCTGATTCCGTATACTGGTGCATCTATAATGTTGACTTTTATATTACCCTTCTTTTTATTCATGGCCAGCGCGGAAACTACTTGTTGGTCAACATCAGCAATAATAAGTAAACTCTTACCTTGCTTTATAATATATTCAAGAACAGACTGAATCTTCCTTACATTTGGTATTACTGATTCTACAATTAGAACCAAAGGATTATCAAGTTCAGACGTTCCTTTTTCTATATTAGTAATAAAGTGGTTGTTTTTTAACGCTTGGTCATATTGAACACCCTCTATTAATTCTACTACAGTTTCAGGTTGATCATTTGTTTCCATCATGACAACACCTGTTTCATCTACTAATCTAAATGCTTCACCTATAACTTTACCTAACTCTTTATCATTGTTAGCCGATATAGTAGCTACTTGGTCAATTTTTTTACCAGTAACTTTTTTAGACTTTTTATTTAAATACTTTATAACTTTATCAACACCTGATTCAATACCTTGTTTCATAGCTCTTGGATTATCTAAAAGCGAGTGTTCTGTAGCTTGATCTAATATAGCTTTAGCTAACACTGTAGCTGTAGTTGTACCGTCACCAGCATCTGATACTGTTCTTTGAGCTGCTTGTTTAATAAGCGTAGCTCCGATGTTTTCTAATGGATCCTGTAACGTGATAGCGTTAGCCACCGTTACCCCATCTTTTGTTATTTGTGGTGCACCATTACTATCTTCTAGTATAACACATTTTCCACTTGCTCCTAAAGTTGAACCTACTGCATTAGTAAGTTTTTCAACTCCAGTTAATATCTGACTTCTAGCTGTATCGCCAAAAGCCAGATTTTTAACTAACTTTAATTCTTGCATTTAATTTAATTTGATATGATTGATTTTGAATATTTTACTCGAAGGTTTTAATTACTTTCGGTCCTTTGGTAAACTCTAGCTTTTTAGCATAATGTTCAATAGAAGCATCTATTGCTTGCTCTGCTCCTTCTACAGTTTCTCTTCTGGTAACATCGATCCAGGTGTCTGGCTCTTCGATGCTATTATATTCGGTTTGTAAAAATCCATTAGGTAGTTGAACTATTCTCCAGTTTTTCTTCTGCGAGATGTGTTCCCAGTACTTAATGGTTTGTTCATTTGGTTGTGGTGCACTAGACCACGTATTAGTGCGGGTATATAAAAACGTCATTGTATTTGGTTTTAAGTTAAACGTTGGTTGTTATATACTATCACTTGATAGTAGTGGTTTCTACCATGTAGAAATATTTTAAGCTGGTTTATTATAAAAATGTAAAGAAACTCCCCATTGACAACCATTTCCTAGAAAATCTAACGTGTCGGTTAATCCAAGTGGAATACTAGTGCTGTTAATATAATTATTACCTGATTGGGAAAGATTTGGCACTCTATATAAATCATCATGTCCAACAGCGTTTGAATATGATGTTCCGTCTAAATAATCAAATGAAACAAGTATTACTACACTTGTGCCAGCATCAAAAGTGTGACTCGTATAGCCTGCTTTATTAAAAGTTAATTTGTTTATTTCATTAATATTGCCTCCTGATTCTGTTCCTGATAGTACTAGAGTAGAGCTTGAAGAGTTTGCTATAGTACCTTCATATACGTGTACTGAAATGTCTTGATCTCCATCTAGTCTGAAAAAATCTACACTATTTATAGTGCATTGATTTTCAACAACAGTTTGTCTAGCAAAGGTAACTGCATTACCGACACCACCCGCACCGCCGCTACCTACTAGGTCTTGCCCTTCGTATATACTCATAGGCGTGAACCCTACGTCACCACCAATAACACTTAAATTACCAGCGCCTAATATGGAATTATTATTTACAGTTTTAATATTAGTGCCGCTCACTAAAGCAGCTTGTTTAGCATTAAATGTACTAAAATCAGCCGATGTTAAAGCTCCTCTAGCAGTGCTTGACGCGTCTGGCACATTTAAAGTTATAACAGGAGTTGTTGTTGGAGTAGCAACTAAACTACCTATGTCAATACCAGAAGTACCTATTGTTAAAGCAGCTACCGATGTTACAGTTCCGCCACCACCACCTGAAGGAGTAGGTATCCAGCCTAAGCTGCCAGAAGTAGTGTATTCTAGTATTTGGTTATTAGTAGGTGCAGCACTAGGAAATTTCAAAGTATAATTAGCACCACCAGAGTGAGCAGGACCTTCTAAAGTAACAGCATGGCTATCTAGCTCACAGTTTAATTTCAATTTACCAGCGGGAAGTAGATTTCCTTGGCCTTTAACTATAACAGTGTGTTTAACTGAAAGCTCGTTTTGAGTTGGGTGGTATATAAGATTGCTAGTTGCATCAAAGTTTCCATTAGCATTACGGTACTGAACACCATTTAACGGTAGGCTTGGCGTACCGCCTGTTGCGTAGTTAGGTATATTTAATACTGTTCCATTAAGCTCAGCAGGACCTGAAGTACCTGTTGTTGTCAATGATATTCCAGCTCCAGAGCTAGGTAGACTAGAAACTTTTATCTGTTTAGTCTTATTGCTGTCTGCAGAATCTGATATTAGTATTAAATCATTTCCTGCTGGGGTTGTCTTTACTGGATATGTGTATATTATAGCCATTTTATTTTCTTTTTTTAATTCGTTTGACCATTTTGGTCTTAATATAGCTTATTACACAGAATTACTCGTTTTTACTTGAAACAAACCTTAAAACCACTATATAATATATATGGAAAAACTAAATAAATTAAAGATAATAATAGAAATAGCACTATATATAGTAAAAATAGTCGATGTATTGATTAATATCGCAAAAGTGTGACAATAGCCTGTTACTAGGCTAGGTATAACGGCCTAATGTCACTGTTTTTTGTAAACTAAAAAGAAGTATAGAAGTTAGGTGTTGCCCCCTCACAATATAATTGCAACTTTATAATCAAAATCAATTTTAAATTTTGGGGTTCCCATCTTTTTTAAAATCATATTTCATAGTTTTTGGCTTTTTCAGTATATAATTGTGTATACTTTTATGTTTTACATTTTAACTAACTATTTTTTTTACAAAGTAAATACGATGCATGTTAGATAATAATAGTATAAGATAAATAAATAAATAATAACTATGAATATTAAAAAGAATTTAAACACATTACTAATAATTACTATAATATTATTACTAATCAATGAGATATTTCTAATGTAAGATACTTAGAGAATATGTGTGAGACTTTCTAACTAAAAATAACATACAAATAAAACTACACTCTTACAAACTAAATACGACTATACTTAGATAATATATATAACTAAACTAAAATATATACTATGCAATTTAAAATAACTAACATAACATTAAAAACTTTTACATCAAATAATAAAAACTATAATAATATTAACTACACTATTTTTATTAAAAACTTAAATCAAACTTTAAATATTACTAAACAATACATAAACTTTAATATAAAAAATTATCTAATTGACGACAAAGACTTTTTAACAAACAAATTAAATAATCAACTAATAAACTTTATAAATAACAAATATTAATTACAAACTAAATACGACAGCAACTGGATAATAATAATAACTAAACTAAATATAAACTAAATAAAATAAAATAAATATGAAAACTAATAAACTAACAACAAAAAGATTTGTAATCAGAAAGTCTTTACTCGGTACAAATACTGTAATCACTTTCACTAACAAAAAAGATATAACATTCACTTATGATCATGATGAAATTTACTCAACATTTCAAGAAAAGTTTGAATCAATGAGTTGTTTCCAAAACTACAAATCATATACTAATTCAAATACTGTTCCAAAATTCTGTAGAGAATTAAGTGAAATATCTTAAATAACTTAAACTCTTAGTTGATAGTCATACTTTAGAGAGTATAAATATAATGAACATATGACTCAGCACATAGCCGAAATGGTTGGTAGTGAGGTTCGATTCTTCACTCGGTTACTAAAATAAATAAAATGAATAAAGAACAAAAACTATTCTTAGCAATACTAATCTGTACAATACTAATAACAATATGTGACTATGTTATGTACTCTTAAAACTAATAACTATGTATAATATAAATAATCCTTCAAACTGGTCTTGGTCAAAAGCTTTTGATGAAATGGAAAAGACAGTAAATAAATCTGAAATGACTCAGCAATGTATAATGATACTAGGTAACTCTGAAACTACTGAATATAAAAATCTATCAAAGTATGATCAAGAAGAAATGTATAATCTTTTAAATCAAATACTATGAATAATATAAATACTACAATAGACAAAGTAGCTTTCTCTGAATTTAATACTCACTATAATAGTTTAGGTGAAAATGAAAAGCAATGGTGTCATGATGAAATGGTGAATAATCCAAAGTGGTTAAATCCACCTTATGAATCTGAAGTAGACAAGTGGAGATTTTAATACAAACTAAATACGATAAGTAATGGATAATAACAATATGAAATATATACAAACAAATAACTTAACAGTAATAGATTATGGTGACAATACGGGTAAACTACAAATTTACAAAACAACTAAATCACCATACGGTTATAATCCAAGAAGTCTTATTGTATCTCTCTTCGGTAAACCACTAAAAGAAATTACGTACAACTATGTACAAAAACAAGTAGACAAAGTCTATTCTACTTTTAACTATGATGAAATAGACGAATTAATAACTAAACTAAACAAAAATGAAAATAGATAAAATAATGCCAAGTGTTATGGGTATAATAATAATAACACTATTAGCACTCGCAACTTCTTGTGCAACAAGCAAAATAGTAAACAACAATGCAGGTCATTACGGTATAAATCCTAAAATTTGTCCAGCTTATAACTAAAATATGAAAATAACTAATAAAGAAAAAGATGAAATTACTTGGAGAGTAGTTGACTCACTATACGAAAAACTAGCTAGTGAGCTAGAATATGAATTACAAGAACATGAAAACTTTCCAGAAACTAATGATGCTTACTTTGATTTATTCAATGAAATGACTATAAAAATAGTAAAGTATATGAGAAGTGAACTATTTCAACCAATGACTAACGAAGATTTAAAAAATATAGAAAAATGAATAGAGATAGAGAGTGGGATTTTATTGAAGACGAGAAGTCTTTACTAGCAACAATGGGAATAGTGGTCAGAGAACTCGCTATTAAGTGTCCTAATGACCAAGAATTAGGTAAAGAAGTAAGAGCATTAATTAAAAAATACA
>WLWG01001971.1_pt1 | contig 16796 bp, 23 predicted proteins | sample 6712871 | NCBI WGS metagenome assembly WLWG01 (sample SAMN12718693, study PRJNA515312) | sponge metagenome | isolation source: marine sponge | host: Mycale hentscheli | place: New Zealand: South Island, Marlborough, Capsize Point | collected 2003-05-01
CATACTAATCAACCGGGGTAGGTGATGTGCTGAACCCATCAGCAGAACAGGAACAGGAGTGGGAGGAGCAGAAGTTACTATGCTTTGCCCGCTTCTGTTGGGTCAACAGACATAAGGTTCATATGTGTAAAGATAATTTGCAACGAACATGGGCACAGATATTTCTAAAGAAGCACGGAATAAACCTAGATGCCTATGCTGCTGATCGTATCAGGCAGGGGAAGTCGAAGTCGAAAGTTGCAACTCCTGAATCTGTTCAACGCAGCCTATGGGAAAACACGTAATCCCGTATATCTTTTGTTCTTCATCCATAGTATTCCCCACCTTAATGACTCTATCATTTATAGTATGAAGCCAACCAATTGTCTGGAACGGAGTGGGTTCAACCTCTTCCCCCTCTGTCCAGTCCGCTGTAGCGGTGATGTCTAGCCAGTGAATTACCACTAGGCTAGGCTCACCGCTTTCTTTTTGCTTGAACTGCAAAACATTATCTTCCGTTTTCAAGGGCATCCCTCTTCATCTTCTTAAACCTTCGTATATCAGCCTGAAGACTATCTATCTTACGCTGATGTTCAGCACGCCTTGCCTCAGTTACAGGCTCCCTTCTCAACTTACTCAATAAAGTTTTCTTATCCCTTATCTTTCTGTCCCACTTAGATTTGATCCTTCTCTTCATCTTGTTGATGTCAAGTTGGTCAACTCTGATTCCTGCGTTAGATAACTCAGCAGTAAGAGGAGTGTAATCATCAATGCGTGAATGGTTTGTAATGCCCTGTTCATCCATAGCCTCAGCCCTACGTTCTTTCTTAAGAGCGTAAGACTCATTGCCTGTGACAGACTCAATAGCCTCACCAATATTACCACCCCAGTTAGGCAAAGCCTGACGGATAAAAGTATTCATTCTCTCACCATCTGGTATCTCCGATCCTGTGAACGGATTAACTCCACCCCAAGACCATAATCCTGCTCCCGCCAAACCACCTCCGGGCTGCGCCATTTCAGGCAATCCGGGGAACTGACCAACGCCACCTTCAGTTGTTGAGAATTTACCTCCGGGGAAATATCTTTCAGTGTTAAGTGACACTGGATTATTCCCATCAGGTACAAGTGTATCAGACATGAAACTTGGTAATGTAACTCTTGCATCCATCATTCCCGGAATCCCGAACATGGGATTACTCTTGGCATACTTCTTAGCCTCTTCGATGTAATCTTCAGGAAGAACATTAAGGTTGGTTCCTAACTCATCCATCATGTAATAGATCATAGCCCACTTAGCATACTTAGCAGGGTTCTTGGCTGCTATCTGTGCTAACTTAGGTATTGTGCCGTAAGTGTATGAAAAGAATGGAAGAAACGTATGCCTTACAGCCTCAAGAACAGGAGGTTTCTGGTCGTAATCCACAAAGAATTCCTTTGCGTCACGTGCTGCCTTACCCCTAGCCTTCATGATATCCATACCCTGATTGGTATACTTCTCTAGGTTGGTTCGATACAGTGCAGCCCTCCAGATATTATCTTCCAACTGATAAAGTTTTCCGGGGTTATCCCACAGTCCTTCCTTAATCTTTCGGCCTATCTTGGTAGTCCAATCCATTGCTCTTGCAAAACTATCTGTGCTACCTGTAAGCCTTAGATAAGCATTACCTTCCGCACCGTAAGTTCTAAGTATCTCAGCACTTGACTCATTTAATTCCCTCATAAAGCCTGCGCCAAATACTCCATCCTCAAGCATCTGTTGAAACATCTCATCTTTCTTGTACATGTTCTTGGCTGCTCTACCCACATCAGCCCAATGACCACCCGCCATATCAAACATATGACCACTGGATACCACGTTCGCCAAGTGAACTGCCTCTTCCAAGATTGTCTTTGTGCCCTTCCAAACTCCATTAGCTTTTTTATATTTACTAAATAATTTAGATTTCATCTCCGGAACTTTCCACTCACGTAGAATTTTAAGTTGATCAAAGGTTTCAGGCTTAACACTCTTGCCCGCCATATCACCCCAAAGTTTTTTGTTGTTAGGAATTCTAACAGTTTTATTGGGACCCAATACAACGGTATCCCTGAATACAACTTCAGGACTCTTGGACAACTCAGTAAAAAGTTCTCCAATCGATCTCTCACGTGCAAACATTTTACCTGTCTTCCACATGGCAAATCCTGCGTCTTCGATCTCACCCATATCCAACTTCTCATCCTTTGTCCACTGCCGTCGAACACGAACGGTACTACCTTTTGTATCAAGCAGTTCCCATTCTCCTAAATCATCAGGCCTCTTTCCTCTTTCCCATTGTGCCCTATCAAAACTTTCTTCAATCTTTCCACGCATACGAAACATGTGGTGGCTGCTTGTAAATCTTTGTTCAGCACTATCCCAAATGTTTTCCTCATGCTTTAGATAAGATGTCGTAAGATAATCGTCAATGTTTTTAGTAAATGTTTTGTCATCAAGAAGACCAAGGTTAACCAATGCCTGACCATACTCTTTAATTTTCTCCCTTGATCCGGAAGCAATTCCTATCAAATTGATATCGGTTTCACCCTCAGTCAATCCAAAGTTCTTGGACTGGAGCATGCGGTATAAAGCCCTTCTGTCTTGAACAGGAAGTTCTCTTATTCCATCTGTAAGTTCTTGCCAGTCACCCTCAAAGATTCCCTGTTTAGCACGAAACCTATTCATAGCATAGATCATATCGTCTGCCAGTTTGTAGTTAGGAATGATTGCCTTGCCCACAGTCTCAACAGACTTGGTTCCGTACAGGTTATCAAAACCTTTCATCCCTGCATATGGAGCAGCCCCCATAACAGCACCAAACATAGCGTGTTTTCTTTTGTCCTCTTCTGATGCGTCAGGTGATATATTGTAACCAATAAGACCGCCCAATGCTCCACCAGAAACAGATGGGTTAGCCAAAGCCTTCGTAGCCATATCGCCAATAGGTTCGTAAACCTTCGCTCCTGTCTTGGCAACCTTTACGGCAGCAGGTCCAATGAGACTGCCACCTGCAAGACCTATAGCAGCATTACCCGCTCTTGTCTGCCCCGCTTCTTCATCCACGTAGCCTACACCACCTGCGATACCACCACTTAGCGCACCCATAGGAGCAGCCTTTGTTAGATAATCCCAACCAGTCTTGATATGCCTCAACTTAGATACAGGTAGCGCCCAACCTACAGGGTCTAAAACCATGCCTGCAAAATAAGCAGCAGTCACCTTACCACCATGTTCGGGGTGATCCTGATACTGTTTGAGAAGTTCATACTTCTCCCTCATCTCCTCCTCTTTGAATCCCGCCATCTGTGTCACGCCATGAACTGACTCCATAATGCCCATGTAGTTTCCATGCTCAAGCATATCAAACAAGGATACATCCATACTCTGTGCCATAGGGTCTGCAAGTTGAGGAGTAGTAGATGTATTTGGAGAGTTGGAACCATACGGATCATAATCCTTTGGAGGTGCGTCACCTTCCCTAGAATTATTTGAGTATGGATCATAGTTTAATGGTGGTAAATCACTCATCAGATATTAATCCTCTTAGGTCTGCGGGTAATCCTGCAACGCCGAATCGTTTAACAAAGGAGGCAAGCGATGCTTCTGCCCACTCAGGGCCTTTAGCAATGTCAGCCCTTAATATTTCAACAGCATTAGCAAGATTTGTATTGGTGGAAGAAGTCGCAGGTTCACGATCCATCAATTGTAAGAACCCCGGTTTGGTTACCTCCCTTCCATTCTCTATAACAGGTATAGCCCAATTCCTTTTCCAATCATTAAAGTATTCATCCCAAGAATACTGTGTACCATCTGCTCTTCTTAAATTGGTATTCTCTCTAACTCCAGTAGGATAGATAGAAGTAAAAGTCTGAGTAGCCTGAGAGATTGTATTCTCTTGCTTTGTTCCTGCTGCACCTGACAATTTTCTAAAGTCAGATAGGTTGCTTCTGAGTTGTGCTGCTAACGCAACATCTCCTTTCGCTTCAGCATCTGCAATCTGCGATTCAAACTGTTGAATCTGAATAAGATTCTTTTGTGCGGATGTACTCTTGGTTGGGTCATCTTCATCATCCAGTCCTGCATTGAACGTAGCCACGCCAGAACTGTCAGTCCAACCTTCAGGTGTCACTTCATCTTTGCGCACCTGTTTGGTTTCAACCTTACCGTCAGGACCAACCCTGTATATTTCTTTGTAAGATGCTTGGTCTGGGTGATAGCCTGAGATAGCACTGGCTTCAGCAGGCTTGACTAGCCCTGTTCTCATCAGTGCATCAAACACATCAGCCTGTGATCCGGGGTTAGCATACTCACCATCAGGATAGTAAACTGAATTAACTGCGTCATCAATACGCTGTTGATCATCGAACTTCATCTGAGATTCAAGAATCTTCATCTGCGTATCCATGTACCTACCAGAATTGGAGCGCACACCTAGAGCAGAAGCAGCCAGATCAAGAAGCATACCGCCCATCATAATCATGTTCATCTGCTTGATGTAGTTAGCATGTCTCTGTGCTGAGTCAGTCTCATAGTTCCGCATGATAGGATCAGTCGTAAGATCACGACCACTCATCTCATTAGAAGTAGGTACAGTAGCCTTGACCTCATCTAGCGCAGCCTGTGTCTGCTGCTGTGAAGCCTTTGGTACACCCGCTTTATCCTGAATGTCTACCCACTCTGGGTCATCAAGCATACCCACTGAGTTAAGTTCACTTGCTGTTTGATCAACCTGCTGAGGGTTCATCTGATCTGTGACCATCTGGTCACCGCTCTGGTATATGCCATCAAACTCACCCACACCTGAAGGTGTGACAGCCCTTGGATCAGTGCGACTTGTCTCCAACACAGGAGGAATCGTGCCATCAAAGTTATCAATAGCACTCTGTCTATCAAAGGGTTCAAACCCTGACTGTGGGCTACCTTGTGGCGTATACACTGGGGATGGCAACCAAGAAGCACCGGCTGAACCATCTTGCATTACCCCGCCTGACGGATCAGTAGCAGCCATGATATCATACTGTTCTAACGCAGGCATCTGAGGACCGCCCCCCATATCCTGATTGAACCCACTAGATGGAGCCGGACCCGCTGTTGGTATAGGTCCTGTAGAATCAGGAGTCATACCATTATACATGGGACCATTAAGCCCTACATCCTGTGAGAAGCCACTGGATGGCGCAGGAGCACCGCTAGGACCAACAGGCTGTGATGTACCCTTATCGAACTCAGCGTCCACAGCGGACGATATACTGTCCCACCATTCAAGTGGGTCAAATGCTCTAGCCTTTGCCTCAACTCCAGATAGGAATTCCCCTACTGGACCAAGGGTATTTTCTCTAGGCTGATATGAGGATGTAATAGTCTGCTTGTCAGGTTGCCCCGCTTGCCTTTCTATCTTGACCTCTCTGGATTCCTGTGATGGGTTAGCCTGCATGCTTTCATTCTGCAGGAAATTACCCATGTTGTATCCTGATAGTAATCCTAGTTCTCTTTCATCCATTATACTAATCCTTGTGGTTGGTAACCGTTATTATTTCCACCGCCAAAACCCCATGTCACTTGCTTCTGGTTTGATCCTCCACCACCTTGATAGGGTGCAGCCATACCACCTCCTCCACCACCTCCACCACCACTTGATCGTGTTGGTCTTGGTTTTGGTTGTTGTGCTAAAGCCAGTTCATACTGAAGGAAGGTATCCATCATGCTAATACCTAGCGAATCTGCCGTTGACAATCCCTGACTTCCATCTGCCTGAGTTCTATCAAAGAACGGAGCCTTGACTTCGGGTACAGCAGGAGTTCTCCAAGTAGGAGCAGACTGTACTGCTTCAAATCCTAAGTGGGGATTAATAGATGATGCTGCGTCAGCAGCAAGAGCACCTTGCCCACCCATAAGACCTGATGTTACTGTCTGAGGAGAGAATGCTCCGGCTGACAGACCTAAATGTGGATTAACAGATGCTGCTGTACCAGTTGCAGCCTGTGCTGCTGTACCGCCTGCAAACGCACCAGTCATCATGCCTGAACTTATACCGCCTCCTGCTATACTAGCCAGAGCCGTTAGCCTTGGGTCCCATCCTTGTTTAGCACCAATGATCTGTATCCCTGTGCCTACCAAAAGTGGAACTGCTGCTTGAGCCATTATATTAACCTAGTCGTTGAGGTTGAAGACCCACCTTGGCTGCTTTCTTGAGTTGATGTGCCACCCATATTGCCACCAATGAAGTTAGCATACTGAGCCAGATTCTGCCACGGACGCATAGCATTGTAGTCGTACCTTTGCTTCGCATCATTCATGATAGCCTGATTCAATTGCTGTTGTGGTAGCCCAACATTATTATATAGAGCCTTGCTCATATTAATAGGCATGTTCATTATGTTTCCATACTGACCTAATGCCTGAGCCTGTGTCTGCTGTGCGGTATTGTAAGCGTTGTTAAACATGTTCGCTGTGTTGCCTGAGATGTCCTGTGCGACCTGTCTCTTAACCTCATTGCTCAACATGTCCTGCCTAGAGCCAACACCGTCCTGACCAACTGACGCACCCTGAGAGCGAAGTCCTTGCATAGCAAGATTACCTGCATCGGTAGCCTGCCTAGTGTACTCAGAAACCATGTCACCGTAAGGGGTGCCTGCTCCAGTTCTAACCTCACCACTCATCATCTGCTGGAAGTTCTGATTAACTCCATTCATCATGTTCTGAGCATCACCATTGATATAGTTCTGCGTCATTTCCATTGACTGCATCTGTGCAGGCGTAAAGTTAGCAACCGTAGCACCCTGATAGTATTCAGGTAAGCCCTGTTGGTAAAGGTTGTTTGCCTGACCTAGTAATTGGTCGTAGTATTTTTGCTGATAAGGGGTTTGAGTTGCAATACTGGAACTGCTACCACCCGAAGATGATTCAGTAACCGAATCTCCACCGCCTTTATTACTTGATCCACCCATTTATATTCTCCTTAAACCAGTGGTCGCCACTGTTGATTCGTGTATGTTCCCAAGTCTGGGGCTACTTGATGATTTGGATTAACCTGATAAATCCACTCTTCCTGACCCGGATGAAGACCACCCACTATTTGATCAGTTGTTAAACCTTCAGCCAGTAGGCCACCTTGTTGCTCATTTTTGTAGACAACATTGTCTGGATTATAATCGGCAAGCAATCCTTTTCCTTGTGCCTGCTGTGTACTACCACCTCCACCACCGCCTCCATCTGATGACTCCTCTGGTGTTGATGCTGCTACATTATCTACTAAGAGATAACCATGTCCGTATCCGGGTATAGCGTTATATCGTTTACTGTACGAATCCCACTTGTATCTTTCGTTTCCGTTGTTCAATGAGATTACATCATCGTGAACAACATACTCTTTACCAAGCAAAGGATCATCACCAATATTTACATCGTATCTGCCAGAGCCAGTGTTTCCACCAGTGATCTTAACTTTCTGACCGTCTTCTCCTTTTTTAGAAGCGCCACCTTGCCCTTCTATTCTTTCTTTCTTTGATGTTGAACTACCCATAATTAATCTCCTTTGTTACAATATGATATTGATCGTTCCACCCATACTTCTTTAATGTTCTTGCCATTCCTGCTCTAGTCTGAGCCTCAATATGATCACACCCTCTCTGTTTTCCAAAATCCTCTATGTCCTTATAAAACTCATACCAGAGTTTCATCGCCAACATTCCGGATTCACCCCCTTTGCTTTCACATGTTAAAATCCTAAGAACCTTTTTCCTAGGATACTTTATTATCTGTGTGATCACATGTCCAACAACTTCATTAGCATCTTTAACTAGCAGCCAGAGTTGACAGTTCCCTTCGATCAACTCATCTCTAAAGTCATCTCCAAGCATGGAACAATCTGAGTGTGTCATTGCTTTGCAAACACTGTCTCTAATTGTGGGCCATACTTCCTCTACATCCTCCTGATCTACTCTTACAATGTGGTAAAAATTATTTTTGTGTTCGTATTTGTTTCTCACGTGCTTCCCAATCTATATCTGGAAACTGTTCTTTAACAAGTTCCAGTTGTCTTATTACTCTATTTAAATGTACCGCTATCTGCTGAAGGTTTCTCTGTAAGTACAATGGCATATGATCAGTATCAAGAGGAGGTACAGCAGGGGTATAGCGTGGCAGTCTTGAGTTATCCGTCATGTATATACCCTGCTTCCTCTTCGTCCTGATGTGGCTGTCTCCCATTCCAATCCAGAAAGCAGCCAGTCAAAGTCTCCGTTCGATTCCATTCTAATTCCAAAGAACTTACCACTGGTTCTCACACTGATCTTGTTCATGGTGTCAGGGTTGAATACCTTTGGCCCTTCCCATGTCACAGCGTCCTCAGTGTTCATCTGATGTGCCGTCCATACGTTAAACGTAGCATCAGCACTGGAGGTCCACATCTTAGGGTATACCGCAGATACATACTTGACCGTTGAAGGGTCACCAAGATCAATACCCGTCCTCTCAATGGAGGTTCGCATTGTTGATCCTAGTATAAGATTGCCCGACTCATGTCGTTGCAATTGCTTACCCTCAGTCTGTGTCCAAACTAAATGCTCTACCGTGTCATCATAGGACTGTGTGCCCCAAGAGTCCGTAGAGGTTTCCCAATCTCCTGTATAGTAGTTGCTAGAGAAAGGTCCAACTTCGTATGGATCAGCAGCAGCATCACCACCCCATTGAACTCCCTTCTGCACAGGAGCAACACCGTATTTGATGTGAGAGGTTTTATTGAATAGATCACGGAATGAGAATGTATCATTTTTATAGTTCCAGATCATCGCACGATTAGGTCTTGAATTCCCAACACTTGGGTAGCAAGTCCATATCTCATTGTTAGACCAGTCAGTTACACAGTAGGTATTGACAGCGTAGTCACCATCAATGTCCTTAAACATTTCATTCTGTACACGGTTGGTTAACTTAGTCTCAATTGTCTGGCCGTTGTTGATGTAGCAATCAGAGCGACCAACAAACCAATGACCACCCGGAAAGTCTGCCACTGCGTTCTTGCAGAGCACACCAATCTCAGGAGCAATAGTTTGAAAGGTAAACATGAAGGGTGCACCAATGAAGGTAGACACTATGATTGAGTCAGACTTGTAGATCATCATGGACTCACGCAGTTGCTGCATATGAAGAACTTCACCCATCGAATCAAGCAGTTCATAATAGCCTGCATCAGACTCAAGCGTGATATCCCATTTAGGTGGCGTATAGAAGTTGGTCATGTTCGACCAGTATACTGAACGCTCAAAAGTTTTACCACCCTTAAGATCGGTCCCAACATCATCCTCCTCAACGAATACATTACCTGCCCAAAGAAAGGATTTAAATCCTGCCAGTGTTTGTACTGCACCATATTTGTGCGGTGAGTCATCTGATGAAGTCCAATCAGGAATGAATTCAAATCTTTCTGAGGTGTCACCTTTCCAGTACATAGGCGCATCAATACCGTTGGTGGCATAAACAATGCTACCCAGTTTGGTGGTCTGCCATTGTCCGGGGCTATTAACATCTATAGAGTCTAGGCCAGACTCAGGGCTAATCTCTATCCACTTGGAGCCATCCCAAACCTCTATATGAGCAGAACTAAATGACAGCCACATAGTGCCAGTGTCATTTCCTGACTGGTATGTTTCCAAGTACATAGGGTTATAGGTTGTGCTATCAAAGACTTCTTTTAACCCCTGAGATTTTCTAACAGACAAGTCATCAAAGCGTACGTTATTGCTGTTAGACCACACATTAGGAGGCAACTGCCATGCAGGTACGTCAGTGTTGACCCCCATCATTCCTATATTTTCTACCGGAATTAACTGCATTTAAATACCCCGTGGAAGATAAAATCCGTTTACGGTTATTCTGAGTAGTGGACCGTTCTGGTTAGATTGACCATTCACCTGAATAGTTTGGTTTTCATCCATATAAAACTCTGACTGCCATGTGGATGAGTCATCACTTAAAGAACTTCCACCACCTTCAGATTTCCCAAGCCATAAACCTACAGCCTCAGAGCCTTTAGGTCTGGCATACCAAGACGCAGACAAATCAGCGTTGCCGTCAGATTGAAGGTAGAAGAAAATATTTGCATGAGAACAAAATGATGGTGCGGTTACTTGGCAATCTTCCCAACCTGCATTAACATAGTAGTGATTCATATACTTCATGTTATCTGAGTATTGAATGTAATCTTTTCCATCATGATAAAACTCTTCAACAACATTGTCAGTAATCCTAACAGCGTTGATGCATCTCATGTCATCCTTATACCAACCCCTATTCACATCAGACCACGTAGGTGCATTGTCACTCCAAGACAGTGTAACCGTCCCTGAGTTTTCAAGATAGATATAAGCAAAAGGTCCGGTAGGATTTGTTATTGTTAACTCTTTGTCCTCAGTCCAAGATAATGTTCCGGGCTGATCTTTGTGAGTGTACTCACCATCACTAACAATAATGGTTGTTGGATTAACGTAAGATATTCTTGATCTAAAAGGAATAATCCCTGCACCTTGCACTTGAATCTCATGCCACTCAACAGCAGTAGCGTCATCATTAACACGAAGATATTTGAGTTCGTTATCCGCTAAGTCAGGCACAATCTTGCCATTAAGGTCTGATGGAAATGATTCCACCAATAACTTCTTAATCAACCTGATATGGTTATCACCCTCAGAGATTGGATCAATCGGTTTAGGGTTGGAGATATCCAACTCATGTATGTAGTTTGCATTTTCAATTGACATTACTATTCCTCTATATTAATAAATGACTTCACTTCTTCCACGGTTAGCCCTGCGTTCTCAACTAACTTACGCATTGCTGATGCCCTTACTGATTCGATTGCTTCTTCTCTTTCTATATCAAAAGCCTCAAGTTCAGATGCTCTTTGGTTTACTGCGTCAGCATCATAAACAACAGGATTCTTATCCTTATCTTTGGGGATGCCCCCATAGATAATCTGCACGTTTGGATAAAGTTCAAAAATTGCTTGGTCCCAATACTCTTCATTTTCGTCCATGCTATACTCCTTCAAACTCTAGCCAAGTTAATGTGGTAACTACTCCATTATAGTTCAAATAAATCAAGTCAGAAGAAGAGTCACCGAACGAAACTCCTGTAAGAGATATATTCAATTCTGGTGAATTGGTTTTATCTGTAAAAGTAAATGCCATATTTCCTATAATCCAGTTGTCTCTTGGGTTTCCTATGCTTGATGCTGGACAGCATCCAGTCATCTTTTCTCCTGTAATTGAGTTTGCACCTCCATCGGCTGATATGTAACCACGTAAGGTTACTACGCCAGAAGATGCTGATGTGCTTTTAGTTCTGGTGTAAATTGAACCAATCTCAATAAATACAGCAACATTATTTTCAGGGGCTGTCTTGGGTATAGTCCACTCCAAAAGATTGTTTACGGTAGTGTTTGGAGCAATACCTACCTGTTCGGTTTTAAACAACATTCCTGTCTTAACAATTCTTCCACCACTGGCAAACCCAACAATATCCACGGTATCCCCAGTGCGGGGTTCTATACGATTTACTTTAAGAGTACTCATGAGTTATCTCCAAAAAGTGCTTTAATTTCGTCAGAGCCTAAACCGGCAGAAATTGCAATCTTGCTGACTGCTTCCATTTTTGCAATTCTCAAATTTTCTTCTAACTCTCTTTCCCATTCTTCACCGCCTTCTTCAGCAGAATCTATTTCAGCATACGTTGGCGGTGGCGTATCAAGGTTCCACTCTTTGATAACTTCTTCTTGACCGTTCCACTCCAATACAAAATCTGTATTCCAATTATATCCAAGCCTTAATAACCCTCTTGCTCTGCAAGTTGTTGGAGTACTCATGCTGAATCTCCTAATCTATATCCCCAAAAATCGTAGTCCAAAATTCTCCAAGCACTTGAACTGTCTCCGTTATAGTTGTTAAGAACGTAAAAAGAAACTGATTCGCCATCCTGCAATTCCAAGACAGTTGCAGCACACGGAACGTGTGCGACGCCTGACGCTGAGACTGGAGGACTTCCTGAGTAATATATATCAGTACCAGAGGAAGCAGATTCTCCAACGCCATGCTTTCTAAGAATTGAATTCATACCAGTGTTTCCTTGACCGTTATCGTGATATCTTTGGGAAGCACCAACCATATACCAACCACCTTTGCCGGAGGGACAAGTCCAACAATTATCTGTGTAATTCAGACCGCCTAACTTATCAACGTGAGTTAAGGCTTCAGTATTTCCGGGATCAGTTACAAGCATCCGATACCAAGATCGACGTGATATTAGGTAATAACCTCCAACTGTTTTTGTTGTTCTCCACAATGAATCTGCGGGTTTTTCTGCCTCTGGAATCTCAGGCATTTCCCACCCATCAATAATGATCTCACTGCCAGTCGCAGGAGAGATGCGATCAACTTTAAGTTGTGATGTCATAGTAATTCCTCCAGTAATGCTGTCTCTTCTGGAGTCAGTGTGGATGCTAGTTTGGTGATCATGGATTGTCGTAGGGCTTCTCTTGCTTCTGCTTGGGCGACCTCTTGCTCTTTAATAACCGCTAACCTTTGCTCCTCTGCCTCAATTTCTAACTGTTCAGCATCTGTAATTTTTACAAGAGAGCCATTTACGTTTTTGTATTCAAGACTCATGATTGCTCCTTGTATCCATAGATATCAAATCTAGTTGTAGGAGTTCCTTGAATCCCTCCGTTTCCGTTAATAACAAATCCACGACAACTTGCTCCACCGTTCGCATTATTTGTTCCGTCGGCAAAACCGCCAATCACCGGTAGTTGATGATTTGCAGAGTGGTTGTATCCATAACCATAGAAACTAGCCTTAGTTGCAGTAGAGGAACTGTAAGGTTGCCAAAAGGTCATTTCAATATTTTGTCCTGAATATTGAGTACCAGAGTCTTCTGGTAGAGAATCAATTCCAATCTTTGAATAGTTATCACCATACCCCGCACCACCGGAAATCGTTCCTTGTACTGACCAACCTTGAAGATTCCAGTACACAACAGGAACAACATCATCAGATGGATTGGGCGCTCCAAGTTTTAAACGAATAACTCCTCTAGTAATTGGATGAACATTTTCCATAATAACTTTGTAGATTTTGTAGTCCGCTGTGAATACATCTTCAAATTGTACACTTGCTACATCGGTTGGATTTTTGACTGTCAGAATATGTTCCCACATTGCGGTGTCACCAAAACCAATAGAAGTAGCACCGTCAGCCAATGTGACTGTGCCACCTGATTGCCCTAGTGTTAAATCTGTCTCACCGGATATTGGGCCAATCTCTTTTACCTCTAATTTACTCATACTATCACCCATGTTGAGCCGGACTCAACGGTTACAACATTATCTAGTTGTACTGGACCCGCTGATAAGGCATTGTTTGTTGACGCTATAATCGTATCTTCAATTGTTGCATTTAAATGTTCTGTGTATACGTCTGTACCCCCGCCTAAACCACCTGCTTCACCAAGGAAGTTGGCTCCTATTTGCTTCCATTTGCCACCTTCAGATAGAAGCCTGACGTACAGCCACTTGGTTTCATCAATGTCGTCAACTACAAACTTGCCTGTATCAAACATATAAACGGCAATAGGGTCTAGCAAAAGGTTTGCATAGATTCCATCTATGGTTACCGTATCACTGGCTACGCTACATAAAGTAGCAACCCCACCGCTAGGAGGCGAAATCTTTACGTTTGGATTAGCCTGTAGGTTTAAGGTTGTGCTTGGAGTTACAGTGCCACCGTTTCTAATGGTCGCATCTATAAGGTCATTGTACTGAGCATGAGTCCAAGGATCAGAATTGTTTAACTGAATACCTGCGTCTGGCATTTCAGCCTCTAATGCTGCAATGTCATCCTCATTTTTGGTTACACGAACATCAAGGTCTGCAATATCACCTGAGTTAGTTAGAATATTTCCCGCATTTATTGCGATGGCGTCTGCATTGTTTGAGATTGAATCAGAGTTATTAGATATATCTATAGCATTGTTTGCTATGTTTTCTGTGTTGATACCTATATCTGTTGCATTAGATTCAATATTTCCTTTGTTGCTGTCAATCTGATCTTGCAACAACTGATCCTGTTCATCAACATAATCTTTAGAAACCGACCCATCAGGTGTCATTCCGGGGTCTAAATCTTCCTTTTTGATAGGGAAGATATCGTACAGGGCTTGTCTAGTTTCCCTTATACGCTCTGCACCTTCTCCAATAGGATCGCTATCAGAAGGTGAGTTTACGTTAATCGTTGGCCTACTCATTGTTTAGCCCCTATGATGATGATCATGCTAATTGAATCCCCCGGAATTACATTGTGAGTTGACTCAAATGAAGTTACACCATATAACTTTCCTGAGTAGTCATCCTTCACTTCTGATGTTGTCATAAAAGCACCACTGATGCTGTCAGTAGTGCCCATTGTAAATGTTACCGCTCTTGATAAAATATTTCTTTCTGCGGTTCTTGGGTTGCCTGCTTCAAAAAGTAGCAGGGGTCGCTTAACATTGACCCAACCAAGGTACTCAATAAAAGAATGGTTATTCATGGTGTCTTCTGCTACACCATTTCCACTCTTAACTAAACCCGCAAACCAATTGCTTGTTTCTGAGTTCAAGAATGCTGCGTTAAACAAATAGTCTACACCCTCATTGACTACTATGTTAGGCGTGGATTCCGACCACTTCAGGAAGCCATCTTCTCCATAGCAATCAACAATGTACTTAGTGCTTAACTTTTGTACTAGGTTTGATTCCATTCGTTATCCTGTTCTTTAGTGTCGTTCCATATTGTTGATGGATTGTTGTCTGCGTTTTGCCATGAACCATTTGGCTTGCTCTGATCATTCCAACCTTGTACAGATTCATTTTTAAACAATGCTTTCTCAAGTATTAAATCACCTTCGCCTGCATCTATTGTTGGTCTATTTGTATTCCAAAGAATACCTGATGCTAATACCTCTGGAATCCAACTTCTATCGTCATCGTTCCAAGGCCATTTATATACGCTCACGAACGTATCATTAGGCTAGATGCGCTATGCCTATCCTTTTCATCCTGTAACTGTAGGTCAGCAATTGCCATATCAAAACCCTGCTTCCATAACTGTATGCGTGGGTCATTCTGAAGGAATGCCTCAGCCTCTAATAGAGAGCCGTACAAATATATATCAGGTGCGTTAAGTAATATCCAGTTAGTTGGCCTTGTGGAACCAAGGCTAGGAACTCTTGCATAAAATAACATCTCCATTTCTTTTTCTTCGGATGGTACTGGGCCAAGTCTAAGTTCGTCAGCAACGATAGTGTAGAACTTTGGAATACCGTTTCCAAGGTGCCACGCATCGTAAATCTCTGGGGTAATATACTGTAAAGATACCGCCGGATTTATATTCAATCTAAACTCACGACCTTGAAGGTAGTCTGTGGGCAGTAAATAGTTTGATTGACCACCAACTGTGTTAGTCTTTTCCATTCTCTCCATAGAACGCAGACGAAGTTGTCGATTGAATCGACCCTCCGCTAGTCTAATGAAGTCTCCAAGGAAGGGGTCAAGATCATCTCTATCGATCCAATTCTTTAGACTAACTTTTAGTTCATCGTAAGTTTCTAATGACATTTTAAATCCTGCTGTTGTGTGTTCTTAGGAAACGATTATCTGGATCATTTAAATATTTGGCTAACAGTTTAGGGTTGTTTTGAATTTCCCCATTCGTGGCCTTCATCCAATTCCGCCAAATGACTAGAGGCACAGATGCAACTTTTCTTCCAAGTGCAGTCTTTCCTCCGTTGTTAATTCCTGAGTTGTATTCCTTTTTGTTCTGCTCAACAATCGGCTGTGCGTCCTGTGTCTTGGTGAGCGTAAATTCTGTCGCACTTTCTTCAAATGTTGTGATGCCTGTTTCATTTACATCAAATATTGTCTTCATACATATCCTTTGCCACCCACTTTGGCAACCCTTTGTGGTTTAGCATAGGCTTCTTTGAGAACCTTGTATGGGTCAAGTTTCTTACCCTCTTTCTTTACTTCTTTCTTGACGGGCTTACCGTCTTTGAAATCGCTTTGTTTCATGTGTCCTCTCTATAGGTCATCTAATTCAAAAGGTAAACCCCTCCCTGCGGAGGGGTGTCCCAATACAGATACAGATTAAGGCGCTGCCCAACCTGTGATCTTGCCGTTGGCTTCTTCATTCTTGGAACGAAGGCCAAACTCAACAAGCAACTGTTGAGCAATACTGTCACCAGTACGTGCAATGTCATGAGTCATGAAAGGTCGCAAGTAAGCGATATCCCAATACTCATAGTCAAGGAAGTATGCCGTTTCAGCAGGCATCAACCGGTTAGGCACCATCTGCAAGTTACCGAAGTCGCTCACATAGATGTCAACAGCAGCCACGACATATGCCGGGGACTTGTCATTTGCTGCTGTACGCAACTCTGACACGCTCTGCGACAAAGCAGAGATTTGCTGTTTGATAACGCCATCACACATTAGGACAGTAGGTTTAGCACCTGCTTCCCAACACATCTCCATCATGGCACGGATGTCCGCCTCATCAGGTGCAGCAGCAGCAGCAACTACATTAGATGTAATCCATGCGCCGACAGAACCTGTCTTGCGTGCTGTACCCGATGCTCCGGGGGTAGGAGCAGTCGCCAGAGCAAGAAGCATATGCTCCATGTCCAACTTCAACTCTTTCGCACGTTTAGCCATCTGGTAAGCCTGCGTAGATTTGCGTCCTGCAAAGTCTACTGCTTCAGCCGTACCA
>WLWG01001972.1_pt1 | contig 16796 bp, 33 predicted proteins | sample 6712871 | NCBI WGS metagenome assembly WLWG01 (sample SAMN12718693, study PRJNA515312) | sponge metagenome | isolation source: marine sponge | host: Mycale hentscheli | place: New Zealand: South Island, Marlborough, Capsize Point | collected 2003-05-01
GGTCGGTGGTTCGAATCCACCCTGAATCGTTGAGGACTAATTACCCTCATAGGACATGCCTGAATAACACTTCGTGACTAAGCACGGTGTAAGGGTGAGTACGACAGGCTGTGGTGGCCGCTAAACGACTGGGAGACCAGAGGTTTAGAATCCGATACCAAGGAGTCAGAAAGAACAAGGGTTTACTCAGCATTAGTGAAGTCCCCGAGTTGGAGGTATAATGTATCCCTCCTGTCCAACCAACTACTAAATAAGTATAACAAAGCGTGTTATACTAATGCCATACAAAGACTTCTCTCCTGAGAGAAAGAAAGGTATCGCAGCCGGTGTCAAACGACGCAGGCAAAAGATCAGACACGATCTTATCCAGTTACATGGTGGAGAGTGTGTGAGGTGTGGATATAATAAGTGTGAGGCCGCTTTAGAGTTTCATCACACAGATCCCACACAAAAAGACTTCTCAGTGGCTACCAGCTCCAAGAGTTGGAAGCTTATAAAAGAGGAGTCAAACAAATGTATCCTACTCTGTGCTAACTGTCACAGAGAAGAACATAATCCCTCTTAGAACAGCGGTAGTTCATCTCACTGTTAATGAGCAGGTCCCTGGTTCGAATCCAGGAGAGGGAGTTGTCATTACTTTTATTATGACAAAACCAACCAAGGATGACATCCTTGACATGTTGGAGCAGAACGAGTATGATTACCACGTTCTCCCACACTACGGACTTATCTCAGATTGGTACGTACGTTACTGGGAGCTCCACAACCTAATATACACTTACATTAATGATGAATCTGAACATTGAAAACCTTGTCCGATCCGGTGTTGTACTGGTAGTCGGACTTCCTGTTGCTCTTGGTGTCACTTCTGCACTTGGCACAGCTGATCGTCTCACCACTCTGGCAGAGGATGCAGCAGTGAATCGTGTTGCCGAAGAGACAAACACACTGAAAGGAGAGCTTGCTGAGCCCTGCCTTCGTTATGTGGTGTCGAAAGCAGACTCCAAGCTGGAACGCGAAGCCAAGAACGACATCGATGAAGCTGTCGGTGGCGCGGTGAACTATGGTGAAGTATGTAAGTGGGTACTCTGAGTCTAAATAACTCCAGCTTTTAAATTATAATGCAAAAAGTAATTAACTTCATGGCTGTTGTATCCTTCGGGGTAAGCGGCGCTGTGGTTGCTGGAGGAGTTTATATCTATCAGAATCAAGAAGCCATCGTTGACAATATCAAGCAGCAGGTTGTTGAAGCAGCAACCTCTGGTGTCACCGATGCGCTTCCAGGAATGCTGGGAGGATCAAGTGATGGTGAAGCAGCTACCTCACCATTGCCAATTGACCTTCCTGTATCCCCCTTCTAAGGGGTTGTAGCTCAGCTGGTTTAGAGCGCTGCCCTGTCACGGCAGAGGTCGTGGGTTCGAACCCCATCAGTCCCGTTATTATTCATCATCATGGGTCCAATTGGTTTGGAAACAATCGCCGGTGTGCTAGTCACAATCGTCGCAGGAAAAGTAACACCGCTTAGTTGTTACGTCGGACTAGCAGGATCTTCTGGTTCTGCAGTTGAATTGGCCCAACCAGTCGGCACGCTTGGATGCGAGTACGATATGGAACGCATCAGGATATTCCTTGAGCATCAATCATCTCCAGCCAGTGGAACTGACAGCCCTGGATTCAACCACGCTGGTATTAAATACCTTCAACCACTAGGCAGAGATGTGACTTCTTATGCTGGTGTATCTGTTGCTATGGCATCAGAACAGCATCACTTAGACAACCCTCTCGTCATCGCAGGAGTAGAAACCAACGGTGACTTCAGGCTCTATGCAGAGCACATAAATTCTATCTCTAAGCCATCGGATGGGCATACCGTCCTAGGTGTTAAGATAATGTTCTGATAAATAAATCCGAAATCAGTGCCCTACCCTCGCATCACTTAGGTTGGGGGCACAAAATAACACAGAGACTAGTCGAGTCTCTTATCATCCGCAGGTATTTACTTGCGAGACACTCACACAACTATCATGTTTATCAAATCTATTGCAGCCGCTGCTGCCGCCACCGCTATGGGTGCTGGTTCTGCTTTCGCAGGTCCTTACGTCAACATTGAAACCAATGCTGGCTACACCGGTAACGACTACAATGCTGCTGTCACCGACCTCCACGTTGGTTACGAAGGCGCTCTGGGCGAAGACGCTGGCTACTACCTGCAGGCTGGTCCTGCAATCGTCGCTCAGGACGGCGAAGCAACCACAACCGAGTTCAGCGGCAAGGCTGGCGTGGGTGTGGACATCGCTGAGAATGTCAATGTGTATGGCGAAGTTTCCTTCCTCACCATCGACGACTCCGATGACAACAACTATGGTGTCAAAGCTGGTGTGAAGTACACCTTCTGATAACAGAGTTATCTACCATAACTTGGGGGGCTGCGGCCCCCTTTTTTTGTGCTTGAAAAATAAATGTGTTGATGCTATAATAAATAACACACGAGGACACGAAACGCTTTGCGATTTCACTCCCGACACACCCCACAAACCGAGACCTCTAGGGTGAATAAACACGTCTCTCATATCCTTCTTAGGGCGGAAGGAAATATTACTGTCGCTCACACCCTCATGAGCATACATAACACCCTAATTCAATGGCTAACGCTACACTTTCAAGACCACAATCATCCACATGGAATAACTTCTGTGATTGGGTGACATCCACAAACAATCGTCTCTATGTCGGTTGGTTCGGAGTCCTTATGATTCCGACGTTGCTTGCAGCAACAATCTGTTTTATCATTGCCTTTGTTGGCGCACCCCCAGTAGACATCGATGGCATTCGTGAACCAGTTGCAGGATCGCTCCTCTACGGAAATAACATCATTTCAGGAGCAGTTGTCCCGTCTTCAAACGCAATCGGTTTGCATTTTTACCCAATCTGGGAAGCGGCTTCGCTGGACGAATGGCTCTACAATGGTGGACCGTTCCAACTTGTCGTCTTTCACTTCCTTATCGGTATCTACGCTTACATGGGACGCGAATGGGAACTTAGCTACCGGTTAGGTATGCGCCCATGGATCTGCGTTGCTTACTCTGCACCTGTTGCAGCAGCCTCAGCAGTCTTCCTGGTGTATCCTTTCGGACAAGGTTCATTCTCTGACGCAATGCCACTCGGCATCTCTGGTACCTTCAACTACATGTTGGTGTTCCAGGCAGAACATAACATCCTCATGCACCCCTTCCACATGCTTGGAGTGGCTGGTGTCTTTGGCGGATCACTCTTCTCTGCGATGCACGGTTCACTGGTTACCTCCTCACTCGTGAGAGAGACCACTGAGCAAGAGTCACAGAACTACGGCTACAAGTTTGGACAAGAGGAAGAGACCTACAACATCGTCGCAGCCCACGGCTACTTCGGTCGCTTGATCTTCCAATACGCTTCGTTCAACAACAGCAGAAGTCTTCACTTCTTCCTGGCAGCCTGGCCTGTCGTCGGCATCTGGTTCACCGCCCTTGGCGTGTCAACCATGGCCTTCAACCTCAACGGCTTCAACTTCAACCAGTCAATCGTTGATGGTCAGTCCCGTGTTATCAACACTTGGGCAGACGTTCTCAACCGCGCTGGACTTGGAATGGAAGTAATGCATGAGCGTAACGCTCACAACTTCCCCCTTGACTTGGCAGCAGCTGAGTCCACCCCTATCGCACTGAAAGCACCTGCAATCGGTTGATAGACTGTGTTATAATAGGAGGGCATTCGTGCCCTCTTTTTTACTGTTCTTATTGTTAAGTTTTATTATGATTGAACTCCTGACTTATTACGTGATTGGCGGCGCCCTTCTTATTGGTGCCCCTGCAGTGTTCTTTTTGATTGCTTTTATGCCTGCCCTTATGAATACTAAGGGTCGCATGGTTGGATACAAAGACCACAAACAATACGGTGACATCTCTTCTTATGAGAACGCACCAGTTGATCAGACTAAGTTCAACTTTGACTTGACCTGAACAGCTTTACAAAAACAAATACTTACTAATGACTACAACAACTTTAACACAACCAAGGAGGGGGTACTTTGACCTCATCGATGACTGGCTTAAACGTGATCGCTTCGTCTTTATTGGCTGGTCTGGACTCCTACTTCTACCTACTGCTTATCTGGCCATTGGTGGCTGGCTTACTGGCACAACCTTTGTCACAAGCTGGTTTACCCATGGGCTGGCGTCTAGTTATCTTGAAGGGGCTAATTTTCTCACGGCTGCTGTGTCAACGCCTGCTGACGCTATGGGTCATTCTCTTCTGTTACTTTGGGGTCCTGAGGCTCAAGGGGACTTCGTCCGTTGGTGTCAACTGGGCGGACTCTGGGCCTTCGTTGCTCTCCACGGTGCATTTGCCCTCATTGGTTTCATGCTTCGACAGTTTGAGATCAGTCGTCTCGTAGGGATTAGACCGTACAATGCTATTGCGTTCTCTGGGCCTATCGCTGTTTTTGTCAGTGTGTTTCTCATCTATCCTCTCGGACAGTCCAGCTGGTTCTTTGCACCGTCGTTCGGTGTTGCAGCGATATTTAGGTTCCTCCTATTCCTACAGGGCTTCCATAACTGGACGCTCAACCCATTCCATATGATGGGAGTTGCAGGTATCCTAGGTGGAGCCCTGCTCAGCGCAATCCATGGAGTCACAGTTGAGAATACACTTTATGAAGACGGTGAAATGTCCAACACCTTTAAGGGGTTTGACTCTACCCAAGAGGAAGAGACTTACTCTATGGTTACAGCAAACCGTTTCTGGTCTCAGATCTTTGGCATCGCTTTCAGCAATAAGAGGTGGCTTCACTTCTTTATGTTGTTTGTCCCTGTTATGGGTCTTTGGACTAGCTCTATCGGTATTATCGGACTCGCACTCAACCTCCGTGCATACGACTTCGTATCTCAGGAGATCAGAGCAGCAGAAGATCCTGAGTTCGAAACCTTCTACACGAAGAACATTCTTCTTAACGAAGGGCTCCGCTCCTGGCTCGCACCAGTAGACCAACCTCATGAGAACTTCGTGTTCCCAGAAGAGGTTCTACCACGTGGTAATGCACTGTGAACCATTATTTGGTTCTTGTTTATGGCATTTGCTTCTCCCTCATTGCGGGAGGAGCATTTGCTCTGATGTACGCCAACATACGTGACATCTATTGGGAGAAACCTCCCACAAAGAAACGTCATCCCGAAGCACCTGAAGCAGGAGAAGAGGTGATGTACGTGGACTTATCCCGAGAAAAACTGGAGAAAATGTACAATGATTAAATCACTTTTCAGTATCATATTTGCTGCCGTCATGTGGGTACAAGTCCCACAGTGGAGCGACGACTGGTCTAAGTGTGCGGTTGATGTCCCTGACACAGCCTGCCACTGGTATATCACAGCTCCTGACAGCACTATGGGTGAAGGATTTAGCTGGGCGAATGCTCCCTGGTTCTCAGTCGAAGGGCTCCGAGACATCGGTGAGTTACACGACACAGTTCAATCATTACAAGAGGCATGATCAGTTATCTACCATATCTTTTATTGTTTGCGCTTCTTTATTTCCTAACTCAGGATGTTGACGGCGACGACGATGATCAAGGAGGAGGGATGATGATCCCTGCTTATAATCCAACTTCATAATTGTTATAATGGGAGGACTACCTCCCATTTTTTATGCTTGGAAATCTAGAACCAGAAGAGCGAGTGCTTGCCAACACCTGGCAATGGCATCTTCTTGAAGCACTCGACAGACTTGAGATGAAGGACGGAGACCTTGAGGTCGTCATTGCTGGATCACAAATCTATGAGATCGAAGGTGACGGAACACGATGGAAACCAGAGAAAGGTACTCGCAAGTATAATAAGGATGCATTCATTGTCATCCGTCGCAAGGAAGAGGTGATCGGCTCTGTCGCACCCAAAGATAAATAAGTTAGCAATAACTCTGGCAATAAGGGATGTTTGACTCAGTAAAAATTAGTCAGTTACCTGAGACTTTTAGTATCGTCTCGCGAGACTACCTAGTAGTTAATGTAGACGACAAAGTATCATCTAAACTTTCTTATCAAAACTTTCTTGACACTCTTACATCAGAGAATCTTATCTGGGATGGCAACCTTGTCTTCACTGGTAACGTCGTTCTACCACCAGAAGCAGAGACCGACCCGCTATTTACAGCGTCCCCTGCCTTCACCATCACGCAGGAAGACATCGACAGATGGAACGAGGCATACTCCTGGGGCAACCACGCTCTGGAAGGGTACCTCAAGGTAGGTGACATCCCGACTGGCTTCCTTATGCCAGGCGACAACGTCTCTCTGCTCTTCAATGATCCTCCATACGTCACGGAGTCGGAACTCAACGCAACGATTGATGGACTGGACTTCATCACCCTAGATGAACTTAATCTCCTGTTGGATGGTCGTAATTACCTCAGGAAAGCTATCAATGGTGTACCTCAAGATAATGTATCAGAATTAGACAACGATGTACCATACCTTACTGAGTCTGCGCTGCGCTGTGTTCTAGATGGACGGACTGCACAGTGTACTCCCGACCCTACAAGCGAAGGGTACCTCAAGAAGGCAGTCAATAATGTGCCAGTCGATAAGGTCTCTGAGCTGGAGAACGACGTCCCATATCTGACTGAGTATCAGTTCAACACTGTATCAACGATGTTCCTAAAACGTCGTGACTCCGATGGTAACTTTAGAGACGACAACGTCGAACTCGAAAACGGTATGGGATACCTTGAGCACACCTGGGATGGTGCTGCTCTCATCGACTATGACATTGAGATTTTATCTAACGTCAACGCCGACTCCGCAGTCGAGGGAGAGGTGTTGTCTAAGAAAGGTGATGAGTGGGTACCAATCAGTCCTTCTCTCGCTGTGTCTGGACTGCACTTTGAAGGTTCAGTTGACGTAGGTGTCCCTGCCCCCATCCACACTGCTGGAGCAGTTGTGGTGCAGCACCACGTCTCTGAGCAGCCACGTATCGCTCAGCCTTCGTGGAACTTCCTCATTCCACCTGCTGATGGCAAGGTAAAGGAACAGCAGTACATGATCAAGCTGGAGTCGGGACAGTGGGTGTTATGTGGACAGTGGAACGACCAATTGCAGTCTGACTGGTTCACAACTAACAACTGGCACCCTTCTTTCATCAGAAACAAACCCACCAAGCTTAGCGACATCGATCCTAACGTCCCAGATGTGATTGGTAACGGCAAGATTGAAGTGACAGCAGGCGACGGCATCACTGTCACTGGTTCTGGTGGCACAGCAAACCAAACCACTGACACCGACACAAAGATCGAAGCCAACCTAAAGACTGACGGCGGGCTCGTCATCGATAACGGGGAAATTACAGTCGACTGGGAAACCTTTGTGGGTGATGGAATCATTGAGCTGGTTGGAGACACTGCCGGCAATATTATTGTTAGACCTGGCACGACAGAGGAACCTCATGCTAACCAGTTCTGTAACACAAAGACGATCGTTGAGATGTCGGCTCCCTTCCTGACTAGGATAAGCACGTTAGAGGCTAGAATTATTGCTCTTGAGAGCCTACGTGCTGCCTCGGACATTAGGATAGAAGCATTAGAAACTACATTAACTAACGCTGGATTTATACAATCTGAATAATAAATAAAGTAGTTTCATCACCACCATGATTCTATTAGTAAAACCAATCCTCTTCGCATTCTTGAAGAGCAAAGCTGTCCGACAGCTGGTTATTGACTTGCTGGACGCCTACGCTAAGAGCACCGATAACACCATCGACGACGCTGCAGTAGCGCTCGTCAAACAAAACATCTTCCCCAAGGAAAGTTGACACTGCATGCCGACGTGTTATAATGAGGGGGTAGACCCCTCTTTTTTTATGAATATCTTTGCGGTTGATGCTGACCCGTTGCGTGCTGCTCGCATGCTTCCTGACCGTCACGTCACCAAAATGATTCTCGAGTCAGCACAGATGCTGTCCATCGTGTACTCACCGCACTACTGGGACATCGGTACCATCTCCAAGGTTGATGGCACCCCATTCAAGACTGCTAAGGGTGCGTTCAAGAAGCACCCCTGCACCATCTGGGCAGCAGACAGCGCTGCCAACTGCGCCTGGCTTATCCAGCACGCTGTTGGACTCTGTAGCGAGTTCAGGACGCGCTACGGGCGCTTACACGGGCTCACACGCTCTCTGTTCGATGCCAAGCGTCTGTTCCATCGCGAGAGCGGTGATAACATTACTGTCTATCGTATGATCGACGGCTTCGCTCGCGCTATGCCCGATAACCTCAAGCACGACACGACTATCGATGACGTGACTGCGTACCAGCTTTACCTTAACACCAAGGACTGGTGCTATTATAATTACCTTAGGCTTCCAGACCGTCGTCCGGACTGGTTGCACATTCCAAACCTAGACAATGGCAACACACCTATTACATAAGTTCGACTCACACCTTCCCGCCATTCGGGAGGCAATCAATGGAGACACTGATCTACGACGCAACCACAAACTTTACAAGAAAATCTACAAGTATTATAAAGACTTGGGTGTCATCTTCTCTGGTGACTCCAATGCCGACTATGATACACTCCTAGATTATCTTTATGAGGACGTAGCATGAACTACAAAAACTGGTACTGCGTTATGGTTGCCGCAGGATGTGAGAAGAAAGCCCAAGCAGACCTGCTGGCGCGTCGAGCTGTGCTCAAAGACCCGTTCATCGAGTCAGTCGAAGTACCTGAGTCCACAGAGATGAAGTTCAACAAGGCTGGCAAGAGACGAGTGGTTAAAACTAAGGTGCTACCTGGGTACATCTTAGTGCAGGTCTTGCGGGAACGTGTGGAGGATGAGCTTGGTAACGTCAAGCACGTCTTCCCTGCTTTCACTCAAGAAACTATTAAGGACACCGCAAACGTACTCGGCTTCGCCGGACCTAATAAGAACAAGCCACGCATGATGAAGCCTGCCGAAATGGAAGTGCTATTCAATCGTGTGGATGACACTCACCTTGAGGTCAAGACTAATGTCATCATCGACTATCAGGTGGGAGACATCCTTGACGTAACCTCTGGACCATTCTCTGGTTATAAATGTGAGGTAGTTAGTATCCAAGGTACTAAGATCATGGGGCAACTCGATATGTTCGGGCGCACTGTCCCGGCAGAGTTCACTAAAGAACAAGTTTACAAATCATGACAGACATCACCGACAAGTACGAAAAGTTTAAGGTGCCCTTCAGCACCAACGAACATCACGAGGAAGACGAATGGGATCAGGAGCATGACGGTCGTATTTCCGACTGGCATAACCGTCACCAGGACAAGTTGCTAGATGAGTTCTGTGACACCCACCCAGGTGCTCCTCAGTGCAAGGTATTTGATGACTGACGACCCAGGCGGCCATAGTATGCTCACGGGTGTCAAGACGGCACTCGTGGGCTTCCTGATTGCGACAGCGACAATAACAGTTCCACTCGGTGCAGTGTTCACCGACTTTACAAATCCTGAAAGAACTGTTAAGATAAATAAAATCGTTAACACAACTTAACAATGACGACAGTAACTGAAGACGGCGGCAGAACAAATATCTACGCCAAAGAACCCACAATGTACTCAGAGGAAATCACCGTGACTCACAACGAAAAAGCAGAACAACTGAACGGACGCTTCGCTATGATGGGTATCATCGCAGCGCTAGGTGCCTACGCAACCACAGGACAAATCATTCCCGGCCTCTGGTGAGGTAGATTGATTTTAGACAATTAAATAGATATAATTAGGGGTAGGTTTACCCCTATTTTTATGTCCGAAAAGTTTTACGTCTACTCCAAGGACGGATGTGGGTTCTGTGATAGACTCACCGAGTTTATGGAGTCCAAAGGTGTACTATTTGAAAGGTTCACTTTAGACAATGACTTCTCAAAGGAGGAATTCATTGAGAAGTTTGGATACAATTCCACATTTCCACAAGTCTTATTCAACCACAATAAAGTAGGAGGCATGAAGGACACAGTCCGCTATCTAGCAGACCACGAGATGATATGATGTCACGCAACAGAGGGTTTGATACGATGATACCAGCAGCACCTAAGGTGCCTAAGATTATCACAGTGTTCAAGCATTACATTTCATTCACCCTCTTTAAACATTCGTTTAACTTGAGCCTCAACGTAAATAAACCGAAGGAGTAAGTATGACACACTTCACAGTTCTATTCTCAGAACTGTTCCTAATCGTTGGAGTCGTCGGTGGATGGATTGCTTCTGAAAGATACCATGACTTCATGGCAAAGGAAGCTCACCCACATGATGAACTCTTTAAAGAGAACCCTCACCCGGAACTCTATGACAGCGAGGGAGAACTATTCAGAGGAGAATATGTATCCTTGAACTTCGAACCAGGATACGATCCTGAAGAATTTGATCCTGAAGATCTTTTTGAGAGCCCTTGACGGCTCTCTTTTTTTGTGGTAATATAATGGAGTAACAAGGAGGCCAATGGCTATTCTAATTGATGCTAACCAGATTGCTATCAGTCATCTGATGGTGAGGCACAAGATCGAGCAAGAAATCAACATCGATACTGTCCGCAAGTCCATCATCAAGGTGCTTGCTAAGATTCAGAAGACTCACGGTGCGGAGTACGGTAAAATGGTACTGTGCTACGACGATAAGAACTATTGGAGGCGTCAAGCCTTCCCTTTCTACAAGCAAAACCGCAAGAAAGAACGGGCAAACTCTAAGTACGACTGGGAACAGGTGTTTTCCGTGCTAAATAAGATTAGGGATGAGATAAGGTTGAACCTTCCTTATCATGTCATTCAGGTTCAGGGTGCAGAAGCAGACGACGTCATCGCTTCTCTCGTCCGACTCAACATGAGGCAGACCACACCAGAACCCATGCTGATTCTTTCAGCAGACAAAGACTTCATTCAGCTTCAACGCTACCCTATGGTCAAGCAGTACGATCCTATCCGCAATCGGTGGATCGAAGAAGCAAACCCAATTGCCTATCTCCAAGAGCACATCATTCGCGGAGACAGGTCAGACGGTATCCCTAACATCCTTACTTGTGATGACGCCATTGTGGCAGGGAAACCACAGAAGAAGATGAGTAAAGAGAAGATTGCTTCTCTGGCGAGCATGGACCCATCAGAATTCACGAATTTTATTCGTCTTCGTAACTGGAAAAGGAACTCAGAACTCATTGACCTGAGTAAGATTCCAACTGAAGTCGTAGAACGTATCATTATGTACTACAACAGGTTCAAACCCACTTCAACCGTGTCAATTGATTACTTTATTGAGCACGACATTCAAGATTTAATTGAGGAATTTTCGTAGATGGCAAGACCAAGCACACCTAAACTGCCAGTCAACCAAACGTTGATCTCTGAGGTGTTCCAGCGAGTATCAAACGCAAAGACAAAGACAGAGAAGGTAAAAATCCTTACGGCATATAAGTCACCTGCTCTTACAAAGATGCTGCTTTGTAACTTCGCTAAGAACATTAACTTCGTCTTTCCTGCAGGAAGGACACCATACACACCTCACGAAACACCGAAGGGTGTTGATCACTCGAGACTGTACACAGAGCACAGATTCATTGACAAGTTCATCAAGAAGACTGTTAATGGAGTTACCTACTGGGGTTGCTCTAACACTGTCCGACCACGCATCCAGCAGCTTAAGAAAGAGAACCTATGGGTACAACTTCTAGAGAACCTGCACCCCGAAGAGGCTAAGGTACTGGATATGATCAAAGATAAAAAACTCACCGACCGATACAAGATCACCAAACAAAATGTGATCGACGCGTTCCCTGAACTCAAACTTCAAGACCAAGAATGAACAAGCAAGCATCTTACCTTATCAGCAGGATTAAAATCTATCTTAAGGAGCTAGAGCACGCCATTGAGACTGAGTCAAAGAGCTTCGAGCTCACCGACAACACTTATAATGAATTACTGAAGTATGAGGCATGGAATAGAGACAACAAACTATCCATCTAACATGTCACTAGGAAAGAAAACTATTAAACGAGTACAAAGCGTACTCAAAGACGAACAAAAGCGAAAGCTTTACTCAGAAGCAGAGCTCTTCTACATGGAGAAGCAACTGGTTCTACTAAAAGAATTGAGGAAAGCACGTGTCCAAGAACGAAAAGAGCAAAGAGGGTTCTCTGCAGCCCAACAAGAAGGACTATCAGGGACCCCTCTACGCTCCCCACCCAGACCTACAGAATGAAAAACGTAAAACTGATCGCGGCGACAGCAGGAGTAGGTGATCTTGAGGGCAAGAGTCCTCAAGACGTCATCTCTTATGTGGCTAGGGTATCTAACCCTGGCAACCAAGAAAGCTTTGAGACAGCTGGAGGACTTCTCCGCTACTGTATCAAGCACGAGCACTGGAGTATCTTTGAGACTGTCTCTATGACACTCGAGATAAACACAACAAGGGGAATCGCTGCACAGATTCTACGACATCGTTCGTTCACATTCCAGGAATTTTCTCAGCGTTATGCTGAGTCCACGCTACTTGGTGGCATTCCATTGGCTGATCTACGCAAGCAAGACAAAAAGAACAGACAGAACTCTACCGACACCTTAGATGAGTTCATCAAGCAGAAGCATGAGATTGCTATGCAGAATCATTTTGAAGACGCAATAGAACTCTATCAGTCAATGCTAGACGACGGTGTGGCTAAGGAATGTGCTCGTTTTGTGTTGCCTCTAGCAACGCCCACTAGAATCTACATGACAGGCTCTTGTCGTTCATGGGTACATTATATCAATCTTCGCTCTGCCAATGGCACTCAGGCTGAGCACGCTGCCATCGCACTGGAGTGTAAAGAAGTATTCAGGGAAGTCTTTCCCGACGTAGCCGACGCATTGTACTGGTAACTATGGCAACCTATCCTGTGATTAACACCGAGAGCGGTGAACAAAAAGAAGTTAAGATGAGCATCCACGATTGGGATCAGTGGAAGGAAGACAATCCTGAGTGGGTTAGAGACTACTCCGACCCCGACACTATTCCAGGGATGGGAGTTGAGTTTGGTGACTGGAGACAGAAACTCATGTCTAAGAAACCTGGATGGAAACAGGTTATGAACAACGTTAAGAAAATTGCTAAGCGTAACCCAAGCATTACCCAAAAATACTAATGGCAGTCAAGACACGAGGCAAGACGAAAAAGCGTCAGCCGATTAACACAGACAAGATGGTTAAGGTAGCACCGCTTACCGAGAACCAAGAACTGATCTTTAAGGCATGGGATGAGGGCAAGCACCTCTTCATCTATGGTGCCGCAGGCACAGGTAAGACATTCTGTGCTCTGTATAAGGCACTGAACGACTGCCTCAAAGTCACACCCAGTTATGATAACGTCTACATCGTTCGCTCGCTGGTGGCAACAAGGGAGATCGGGTTCCTACCTGGAGATCACAATGACAAGTCGTCACTGTATCAGATCCCATACAAGAACATGGTTAAGTACATGTTTGAGATGCCGAACGACAATGACTTCGAGATGTTGTATGAGTCGCTGAAAGCACAGGAGACTATCAAGTTCTGGAGCACCTCATTCCTTCGTGGTGTCACCCTTGACAACGCAGTCATCATCATTGATGAGATGCAGAACTTGAATTTCCACGAGCTAGACAGTATAATTACTAGAGTCGGAGAGAACACTCGTATCATCTTCTGTGGTGACGCGATGCAGTCTGACTTAACGCGAGACAAAGAGAAGAATGGTATCCACAACTTCATGCGCATCCTTGAACTGATGCCTGATGACTTTGCCATGATTGAAATGGGTGTGGATGACATCTGCCGCTCAGGTATCGTTCGCAACTACCTTATTGCTAAGAACACAGCAGGACTTTAATGTTTACACAATGTGAAACTTACAGAGATCAGTTCGTGGATATCCCACGACTGATGGAAGACAACGTCAGGTACTACAAAACACCAGTCGCTGCCTACCCATCTGTAACATCTGTCATCAGCTTCATCAATGCTCACAAGTTCGCTGACTGGCGGAAGCGTGTGGGTAACGAGGAAGCAAACAGGAAGAGCAAGCATGCAACGACTAGGGGGACGAGACTCCACCGAGTCTTTGAAGTGTACCTACAGAACGGAGACTACAAGTCTCTGGAAGAGTATAAGGTGCCACTCATTGAGATGATGTTTAAGGCAGCCAAGTCAGCCATTGACTCAAGGCTGAACAACATCTGTCAACAGGAGACTCCTATGTACTCCGACAGGCTCTGCCTTGCTGGCACTGTCGACCTCATCTGTGAGGTGGATGGAGAGCTCGCTATCGTCGACTTCAAGACAGGCGAGAAGGAGAAGCCAGAGGAGTGGTTGGAAGACTACTTCGTTCAGCTCTCTGCTTACTGGGCTATGTTCTCTGAGAAGACTGGAATTGTCCCACGGAAACTGGTAGTATTCTTAGTGGGAGAGAACGGAGACGTTCAAATCGTTGAACGCAAAAACATTATGCACTACCTGACTACCCTACAAGATTATGCTAGTAAATTTATTCAACATCGAGATGCCCAATCAAGATAAAGTTGAGGAGGCTATCGGAAAGAAATTCGTTAGCAAAGAAAAGTTTACCGAGGCTATTGAACAATTTGTTCAGGAGACTCAGCTCAGTTACATCGATGCTATCGTTGAGTACTGTGACAGACTCAACCTAGAGGTCGAGTCTGTTAGTAAACTCATCTCCAAGCCTTTGAAAGAAAAGATTCGCTACGAAGCTTCTGAACTAAACTACCTTAAGAAAACCTCGCTCGCGAAGTTGCCCCTTTGATGCACGGCTTTGACGTCTACAGAACGTACCTTGCGTTCAAACAACACTTCTCCAATCCTAAGTTCGACTTCTTTAAGTACGAAGGCAAAGTAAATGCTAAAGAAACTACCTATCAGCAGCGCAACGACTTCTACTTCTTTGAAACGATTGCGCGTAAGTACACGGACCAGGAGATACAGGAGTTCATGTTGGCGTCATTTGTGGCGTCAGAGACGCCGCAGAAAGTTTGGATTGGTGATATCAAACGATCTGGTAAAACTAATTGGATGGTATGGACTAAACTGCACCAGAGTCTCACCTATGTTGTTAAGCAGGATCTTAACGGAGTGGCTGAACATCTGGAGACCACGGGACTTACCTTTAACAGCCTTTTTGAAACGATGGGAGGACATCCTCCCCTCCTCAAGCTCTATGTCAGACAAAATGTTTCTCTAGAGACTGTCATCATCCTAGACATGGTGCTGGGATTCATGAAGCAATGGGACAAGACATTAAGAGACCCTCTATGGGAACAGTTATCTTTTAAGATAAAGAAGTACAAACCATTCCTATCAATACAGACTATCAAGTACCGCAAACTTATTAAAGAAACATTTTTATGACTGACTCCAAAGAGAAAAAAAATCAGTGGCATTATCATGTTGCAGTGCTGCAGAAAGGGGGGGATGATGTAGAGAGTAGCATCCTCGACGCGAACATTAATTACGGTCCTGGATGTTGTCATTTCATTCCAGCGTATCGTGGCAAGAGTGATATCAATCCAGAAGAAATTGCGGAGTACCTTAAGTTAGTATCGAGTGGAGAGAAGGCAAATACCGATCCTAAATTTACGCACACTAACCCCCTTAATATCAAGTACCAAGACAAGGTAGTGCCAGGAACCTATGATGACGGTCCAGAAAACGAGTTGGTAAGAAAACTTGTTGATGAAATAATGCTGGCAGCTGCCAACTGGTCGGGCCAGCGTATCTTTCCGGTTTCATTGCCCTGGACTATTGTGCACGGAGAGCAACATCAGACATTTCCTCACGCACATAGTCCAGAAAAAGTAGAGAAAGATACCGGTTACTGGGCTGTAGTCTATTGGGCTCAGGTACCTCCGAACTCTGGACTTCTAGAATTATACCCAAATGGATTCACTAGTATGACTGTTAGCGATACCAACTATGTTATTCCAAAGGCGGGAGATTTCTTTATCTTTCCGGCTAACCTACTTCATGGTGTAAGACAGAACGGAAGTGGAGATTTTAGAATTTCTATGTCATTCAACATGGAATCGAAGCCAATGTCGACTTTATTAGACGAAGTAGAAACGCTATAATAATAGAGTCCCTGGCATGACTTTAAACTGCGGCAAATCCAACTCAATCCTATCAATCCTAATGAGTTTTTCATCTCTTAAGAACAACAAGGCTTCAGTCTTCCAGCAGTTGCAGAAGCAGCTGGAGAAGTCTACGCAAGTCGGCACAGTCGATGAGCGTTTCTGGAAACCGACGACGGACAAGGCTGGCAACGGCTTTGCAATCATTCGATTCCTTCCCGCCAGTGATGGTGAGGACATGCCGTTCGTCAAACTGTACAGCCACGCCTTCCAAGGACCTGGTGGTTGGTACATCGAGAACTCTCTCACCACTCTGGGAGCTAACGATCCCCTGGGCGAATACAACCGTGAGTTGTGGAACTCAGGTGACGAGTCCCTGAAGGATCAGGTTCGTAAACAGAAGCGTAAACTTCAGTACTACTCCAACATCTATGTGGTGAAGGATCCTGGTAACCCTGATAACGAAGGTAAAGTATTCCTTTATCGTTATGGTAAAAAAATCCATGACAAAATCATGGATGTTGTGAACGGCGACGAGCTGGAAGGACGCGAGGGTATCAACCCCTTCGATCTCTGGTCCGGTGCCGACTTCAAACTCCGTGTCAAGAAGGTTGCAGGTTATCCTAACTACGACTCCTCTGAGTTCGCA
>WLWG01001973.1_pt1 | contig 16792 bp, 6 predicted proteins | sample 6712871 | NCBI WGS metagenome assembly WLWG01 (sample SAMN12718693, study PRJNA515312) | sponge metagenome | isolation source: marine sponge | host: Mycale hentscheli | place: New Zealand: South Island, Marlborough, Capsize Point | collected 2003-05-01
AAACACTAAAATATGCCAGAATTTATTCATAACTTTACTCAGGGCAAGATGAATCATGATCTTGATGAGAGAATGGTTCCTAATGGACAATACCGTGATGCTTTAAACGTAACAGTGGCTACATCCGAGTCTAGCAATGTTGGTGCTTTACAAAATTTAAAAGGTAACACTGAAAGAAAAGGATCGCCAGCTTCTAACGGTAATTGGACTGTAGATTATATTAGCAACTTAGTTAATCCTGTTTGTATAGGTTCTATAAGACACGAGCCAACAGAGTGCATATATTGGCTTATAGCTACTGACAGAGATAATAGAAAAAATGCTGTTAGCGCTATAGCAGAGTTTAATCAAAGAACAGGTGACGTTACACCTATAATAGTTGACACACAGAACATATTAAACTTTAGCAAAGAAAATTTAGTAACAGGTATAAATATAATAGACGACTTGTTATTCTTCACAGACAACATAACAGAGCCTAAGAAAATAAATATTAAAAAATTTAAAACTGGTTCTTCTAATGGTGGTAGCCCAAAATTTAACGTCCACACAAAAATACCTAAATATTATCCTTCTAATAATTCATATGAGTATGATCCTAGTGGAGCTAGTTTTACAGAAGCAGATGTTACTGTTATAAAAAAATCTCCTTTATGTAAACCAACACTTACTATGGCTACTAGTTCTAGATCACAATCTGGCGAAGAAGTTCCAGGAACAGGTGTTAGTCCTTTAAGTGCCACATATGATTTTATAGGAAACTTTCCTGCTTCAGGTGACAAATACACAAACTTTACATATATATCTGACGCTGCTAGCGGTACAGCTGCGGCTGAGTATTCTCCGCTTCCAACTTATCAAGAGTGGGTTGAAGATCAATTATTAGCATCTCCTGTTTTTGCGGCTAACATGCAAAGTGTAACTTTGTCATTTAACCAGGCCGCTACTGGATGGGAAGATGGCGATATAATAAATTTATCAGGTAGTGCTGTAGGAGATTACAACAATGTAGATGAATATTCTTTAAGGCTTAAGATAGTTCAAAATGGAATCAATGGTAATGACGTTACTTTTCAAATAATGTCAATACCTTCTAAAATACTTAGGTTTGGAGAAGATGACGAAGGTTTAGTTTTATGGGAAGCTGTTTTAGAAGAAAAAGATCCTATGTTTGAATTTGAGTTTCCTAGATTTGCCTATAGATGGAAATACGAAAATGGAGAGTATTCTACTTTTTCACCATTTACAGAACCAGCTTTTGAAGGAGATGATTTTGAGTATTTATCTAGCGATGGATATAATTTAGGTATGCAAAATCATTTAAGATCTTTAATAATAAGTGGTTTTAACTGGGGTAGTCAAGAGGTTGTAGAGGTTGATATATTAATGAAAAAATCAAGATCTAATAATATATATGTAGTTGATACTTTAAAAAGAGAAGATAGAGACACTTTAAATGTTACACCACCTAATACTTTTAAATTAAAAACAGAATTAATAGGTGCTACAGTAGAAGCAAACCAATTATTAAGACCATGGGATAATGTTCCAAGAGCTGCTAAAGCTCAAGAGGTTTCAGCTAATAGACTTATATTTGCTAACTACTTACAAAACTTTAATGTTCCTAAGTTAAAGCTAGACCTAGGTGTTTCAAGCACAACACATCCTGGTTTTGTAGACTCTGATAATGATGGGGATTTAACTGATGAACAAAACTTTAAAAGACCTTTGCCTTCTATAAAAACAATTAGAAAATATCAAATAGGAATAGTTTTACAAGACGCATATGGTAGACAAACTCCTGTTTTTAGCAATCCTAATGCCACTGTAAATTTAGATAAAAACAACGCTCATAAAACTAACAAGTTTGTTGTAACTCCAAACACCATAACAAGTAATTTATATTCTAACTTTACTCATTATAAGTATTTTATAAAAGACACTTCTAATGAATATTACAACTTAGCTTTAGATAGATATTATTTTGCAGAAGACGGTAATGTTTGGCTAAGTTTTCCTTCATCAGAAGCTAGTAAGGTTCAAATAGATAGTTATTTAATATTAAAAAAACAACACGATAACAACAACCCAGCCGTTGGGCCTTCTAGATACAAAGTTTTAGACGTCCAATCACAAGCGCCAGAGTTTATATCTAGATCAAACAAAATATTTGCAACAGCTACCGCTAGTGTTATATCTGGTTTTAAAGAAGGTTTTTCTGTTATAAGTTTTACTTGTGATGTAGATGTAAATTCTCCTTTTGCTACAGGATTTAATGGTGATATCTCTATAAGAGTTTCACAAGGTGCTAATAGCACAGACATAATAGGTGTAGAAAGCGGTGGTAGAATAGGTTCTGATAACGTTTATACTGTTAATCTTGATGCACCTTTTGGTCCAGAATCTCTTTGGTTTGGTACACAAGGTTTAGATGCTGGTGAAGAAGTTACTATAGATTTATTTAAAGAAGAAGAGAATAGGTTACCTGAGTTTGAGGGTAGATTTTTTGTTAAAATAAATAGAGATACAGATTTTGAAGTAAACATTGTAAAACCTTTTTCTGAAGGTAATAAAAGATATGGTATAAAGGCTCACGTTGATATCGCTTCTGGAAGATACATATGTGGTGATGCTCAAGGTAGAAAATCTAGATGGGGTTTTTGGCATGGTTCCGCTGGTCAACAAGGAGGTTGGAATAATGGTTGTGGGTGTGCTGATTGTAGAGATCAAAGAAGATTTGACGCTCCTGTTGGTCATAACGGTGGTAGATGTGCAGGTACTTCTGGTGGTGGTGCTCCTAGAACAAACACCATAGCAGAGGGTAATCCTAATTGGAAATTTGCAGATAAGTTTTTACTAGGTTGCGCTGATGGTGAAAAAATGATAGGCTTAGCGTGTGTAGGTACGAAAGATTTTGATGATGCTAAAGTGCAGCCTGGCTATGGCGGAAATAGAGGATCTAGTAGTGGTGACTTTATGAGAACTGTAGCTAGCGCTGGTGAGCTAATAAGAGTTGTCCATGTTGATGGTAGGGTTACTGATCCTATTGAAATAAAAAACAACTGGAGAATAGGTATTTCCCGAGGCTGTAAAGACAATTGTGGATTTGGATTTAATCCTGGTTGTGGTGATAGTGATCAAGATACTGATAGCGGAAACAAGCACGTGGGTTTATCTTTAGAATTAAAACAACCTATAAATGAAAGCTGGGTAGGTGATAGAAGCCAGTCTGGCATGTTAAACATAAAAGGCTACGAAATAGTTGAAGAAATAATAGGTGACAACAATAGTGTGTTAACATCAACTAATCCAGCTATATTTGAAACAGAACCAAAAGAAGCTGTTGATATAGATATATATTACGAGGCTTCTTGTGCTTATCCTATATCAGACTTAACAACTAATAATCCAACTGCAAAAGTTTTAGATTATTATAACTGTTATTCTTTTGGTAATGGTGTAGAGTCTGATAGAATTAGAGATGATTTTAACGCGCCAACAATAGGTAAAGGTGTAAAAGTTTCTACAATACTAGATGAGCCTTACATGGAAGAAAGAAGATCAAACGGTCTTATATTTTCTCAAATATATAATTCTCAATCTGGTATAAATAGATTAAATCAATTTATACAAGCTCAACCAATAACAAAAGATTTAAATCCTGAGTATGGTAGTATTCAAAAGCTACACTCTAGAAACACAAACTTAGTTACGCTATGTGAGGACAAGTGTTTAAAGATACTAGCAAATAAAGACGCGTTATTTAATGCTGATGGAAGCTCTAATGTAACATCAAACAAAGCTGTTTTAGGGCAAGCTGTTCCATATGCTGGAGAGTTTGGTATTAGCGATAATCCAGAATCTTTTGCTTCTTATGGTTTTAGATCTTATTTTTCAGATAAAAACAGAGGCGCTGTAATTAGACTATCGCAAGACGGCATAACTAATATAGCTTTAAAAGGTATGTCAGATTTCTTTGCAGACAACCTACCTAGTTCTACTAAAATAATTGGAAGCTATAATGATGACAAGGAAAACTATAATTTAACATTAGATTATTTAACCGACGAGTGGCAAGATAAGCTTTCTAAGACACCAAAAGATAAAACACACTGTGAAGTATCTAACGATGAATCTGATGACATAGAAACAACTACAGTATCATTTAAAGAAACTGTTGACGGTTGGACTAGTAGAAAATCTTACTACACTAAAACTGGTAATGTTTTTTATCCACTAGAAAGTGGCGAATCATTAAATGACAAGTATTATACTTTTAATAAAGGATTAATATGGGAACACGCTTCTAACTCTGTTTATAATAATTTTTATGGCACACAGTATGATAGTTCTGTTAATGTAATAATAAATGATGTAACTGAATCGATAAAAGGTTTTAAAACATTAAATTACGCTGGTACAGACTCAAGAAGATACAAGTATGGCACTAGCACTGGATTGAGCGGATTAAGTATAGAGCAAATTGTTCACCAACAAATAGCTCCTTCAATAATAAACAGCGAAACAGTAACGCCTGGTTGGTATACAAACTATATTAATACTGACATGGAAGAAGGTCAGATAAAAGAGTTTGTCAAAAAAGAAAACAAATACTTTAACAAGATAAAAGGTTTAAAAACTTTTTATAAAGATAATTGTGACAATAACGTTGACTCTTCTGCTTTTCAAACTCAAGGTCTAGGTTTTGCAGCTATAACATCTTCAGCGCCAAGCGCTTTCAACTTAACAGTAAACATTGATACCAGCTGTAGTGGAACAGGTGGTTTTACACCTGATACAACTAAAAAGTTTTGGTATCTTTGGAACTGCAATAAACCTGGAAGTAACGTAAATATAGATATAAGACAAATTACTAGTGATCAATTAGTGAAATGCGGTATTGAATCTTTTTATAATAATTTCCCTAATGGATATAGCGATATTGATAAAAACTACTTTAGTTTTAAATTCTATAACGCCTCAGGTATAAATGTAAACACAGCTCTTTATAATGAAAACAATCAACCAATAAGTGATAGTGGTAAGTTTTTATATATAGAACCAGCTGCAACTCCTGATAACAATGCTCTTAATGCAAATGTTTCTGGAACAACAGTACCTAATACTTATTTTATACTAACAATTACAAATGTGTTATAACCGCTAAAACACAATACAACACATTAGCTGGTTGCGGAACACCTTTAGTTGCTGTAGACTTTGCGTTATTTGCTGGATATGGTTATAGAGGTAATAGTACTAATTTACTTACTGGAACAGCGGCTCAACACGGCACACCTTCAGGTAGAGCTGCTTTAGCAAAAACACAGTTAAAAACTTGGTTAAATTCTAGTGAAATAGTAAGTGTATCTACTAACGAACTAACTAGATTTACTGATATATATAAGTATTCTGGAGCAACTGGTTTGGTCGTAGGATCTCAACTTCACAATGATAGCGGCGCTTTAAGTTCTGACGGTATATTTGCTCATAACACTAACTCCGCACCAACACCTAACGGTAGTTTTACATACAGAATAATACCTCCACAACAATTAAAAACAGATGCTTCTTGGGCAAGCCTTGATAGCGCTTGGAAGTTTATAACATTTGAAAATGGTATTGTAACTCACATAACAACTATGAATACTCTATAATGGCTACACAATCACATAATAATTATACAATAACAAACGTAACATATTCTGTTGCAGGTGGATCAAACGTATACACATCACATCCTACAGCTGTTTTAACTATTACGCCAGATGTTGGTTATAGCGTAACAGCAGAAGATTTTTCATGGGCTAATACTACTTTAGCTAATGTTAACACAGTTGTTTTCACTCAAGACGGCGTAAACGTAATATGTACTGTTACTTTTGATAATCCTTTTAGTATGCCAAGCGCTAACACTGTTAGAAGCTTGTGTATAAATGGATCCGCTGTGTTGCAAAGATTATCAGTTAGTGGTAATTACAAAGCCGCTGGATCTTCTACTAACATGACTATAGTAGAAAACAGTCCAGTGCCTGAAGAAATTTATTATGAACTTTCTGGTGTTGAAGGTTATCAGGTTCTTGTTATAGAAAAAACATACACAGCTGCTAGTGGTTATTATTTTAATGGTAGTTTTAATATTTCTTATACTGGAGATGAAATGGTTGCTGAAAACTACAACTGTATAGAAACAGAGACACTAGATTCAAGCGGTAGATTAACTTCTATTAACATAAAGTTTTATTATACTTTCCCAAACAACAGTGTTATAAATGATAAAATAGTTGTTGAAATACCTGCTACAAAACAAATAAAAGTGGCGCCTGTAAAAATAACAAGCTATTCTTTGTTCGATAATACTTCTGTTGCGTCAAGTGGTGCTATCAGAACAGTAAGAATATTTGGCGCACCAACTGCTACTTTCACACTAGCTAGCAATAATGGTTCTATATTAAGCTTTGATACGTACGACGCTAATGATGTATTGTTATCATACGCAACAACTCCTACTTTAACAATACCAGCAAATGGTTATTTTGAAATAACTATATCTATCCCCGCTGTGAGTTCAAACGCTACATATTGCTTTACTATAGCTGGAGGTAATTTAATATCTCCTTTTCCTCAAATAAATCCTTTCTGTTTGTATCAATACGTGAGAACAAACTTAACTTTTACAGCCTCTGGAACAAACTTAGTAGTCAGCAATGTTTTACCTAGTCAAACTTCATTTGTTAAAACAGGTACAGCTATGTCGCAACCTGCTTCAGGTTCTAGCTCTTATAGCAATGACATGGAAATAACAGTAACAGGTAATTCCGGTCAAGCGCTATCTTTAGCTAATAATTTTGATGAAGAATCCTGGAGTAATTCTTATGATATTGGTAAAACAATACAAGCTACTGTTAGCAACAGCAACGTTATAACTGTTGATAACACTACAGATTTATTAGTTGGATCTGAACTATTTGCTATTCCAAATATAACAAACACTATTAGAAAAATAACAAATATATCAGGTAACAATGTAACTTTAGACGGTGCTGCTTTTTCAATATCTTCATTAACAAATTTACCAACCTTTGTTTTTAGTAATAGAAAAAAATCAGATTTAGATTTAGTTTCAAGTGCAACTATAGATCAAACAGGATTAACAGCAACCGTAAACACGTCTAGTCAAATATATAGATATGGCGATGGTGATGTAACTTTTAATTTAAATCTATTAGATCTGATAACTATTGGATCTGCTAACCAATGTAAAGAGTTTAATGTAACAGTAGGAGCAAGTGGTGGTACTTTAGTTTATTTTGATTGTGTGAAAAACACAAAAAGACAACTAGTTATATTTAAAGGACAAGCTGATTTCTCTATATGCGCGCTATCTTCACCAGCGCCTACAGCAACAGGTACAATGTCTATAGCTCAGTCTGGTGATGTGTGCGACTTTAGTGGTGTTGATGCTACTTGTGTAACATGGTCAATAGCTTACACTGATAATCCACAAGGTAAATCAGTTGATATAACATACTTTGATTGTGTAACTTTGGCAGAAAAAACTATAACTATTGGTCGTTTACAAACAGTTGAACAATGCGCTACAAGACAAACACCGGTTAGTACTACTAATGGAAGCGACAATGGAGCAACAATAACAATAACTAATCAAACATGCTCACCTTAAAAATTAAATTATGCCTACACAACCAATAACATTATTATTTCCTACAGCAGTAAACGTATCACTACAAGTTGGTGATACTGTTTATTATTTAGCTGCAAACGACGAAATTGTAGAAATAGGTTTAATAACTAGTATAACTATAAACGCTAACGGTACTGTTACTGTAATAGCTAATATTGATACACAAACAACACCACCAACTAATACTAGTTATATATTTTTTACAAAAGATTCAGAGGGTAATACTTCTAATTTAAAAGGCTATTACGCAGAGGCACAATTTAGAAATGACAAGACAACAGAGGTTGAATTATTTTCAGTAGGATCAGAAATATTTGAAAGTAGTAAATAACCTGTAATTATAATAAGATAAACACTAATTAAAATGGCACAAGGATTATATAAAAAATCACCTGTAAAAATGGCAGGAGCATTAATATCACAAGGAGTCGGTGGACTTATGGGTGTAGCTGGTGGTATAATAGGCTCTGGTAAAAGAAAAAGAGAACAAAGAGCTGCTCAAAAAGAAATGGAAGCCAACAAGGCTAGATACACAAACTTAGACACGTCCAACCTAGCTGCTAACCTGGATAACGCTTACGAAGACCTTACAGTTAACACGCAAGCTGCAGATTTTGCAAGAGAGCAAGCTCAACAAGGTCAAGCTAATATAATGAACAACATGGGTGCTGCTGCTGGTGGATCTGGTATAGCTGCGATGGCACAAGCGTTAGCCGGTTCAAGTAATCAACAAGCACAGCAATCAGCTGTAAGTATAGGACAACAAGAACAAGCTAACCAAATGAAAGCTGCAGGTGGAAGAATGAGTATTCAAAATGCAGAATTACAAGGTGCTCAAAACGCTAGATCGGCAGAAAAAGACAAGGTAGAAACACTATTAGGCATGTCACAGCAGAGACTTGGTGCTGCAAACGCAGCTAGAGATCAAGCTACAGCTAGTATAATGGGTGGAGTTGGTCAAATGGCTGGCGCATTAGGAGGTCATATTGATAGTGCACCACCAACAACCCCAACATAAGCAAACATAAAAACATGGCAAATCAATCATTAATAAAAGGCGCGGGCATAGCCGCAGACACTTTCTCAAATATACAAGGTGGTTTTAACACTGGTCTTCAAACTGGCTATGATACCGAGGCAGTTGCTAGGGCTCTTAGACAGGCTCAATATCAAAGAAACCAAGATGAAGCGGAGCTAAAGAACTATGTAAATAGTATGGACACTATAGATGTAGCTAAAGTTGAACCTGGTATGAGAGACGAAGTTAATAACTTTTTAATTTCAAACAGAAATAAATATGCTAAGGCCGCTAGAACAGCTTCAGAGCTAGACGCTGATGATCCAGCTTACATGAAGGCTATATCTACAATGAACGAGATAAATGGTTCTTTCAAAGCGCTTAGTGAAAATTTAGATCTTTTTAAGCAAAAAAGAGAGCAGTATTATGATGATACTAAAAACAATAGAATAAGTGAAGCTTCTATTATAAATGGGAATACAGATAACTTAAATTCTTTGTTTAAAAATAATGATTTTGATATTGTTATAGAACCTACAGGGACTTTTCAAATAAACCACGACGGAGATTATATACCTTTTTCTGATTTTGAGAAAGACACCGCTTATAATTATCATTTAGTAAACAATGTTGGTTTTAATCAGATAATGGAATTAACTAACAAAGCACAAAATGGTGGCGCTAAAATAGAAAACGCTTTAGAAACTAATTATAAATACCAGTTAAATGGTATGTTTAACACCATGGGTAGAGAAGATATGATGTCTATGATATATGATACTGTGATATCTGATACTCCATTAAACATGGTTCCTGGCAACGGCTGGGACGATTCTTATTTAGATATAGAAAATGATAAACAATTAAGAGCTTGGTTGGCTAACACTTACTTAGAAGGTTTAAAAAAAGTAGCTCTTGGTTCTTACAATCAAAAAAGAGCTGTTGCAGATCAAAAAATAAGAGATGCAGCTAGGAAATCTAAAAGAATAGCAGAAGCAAAACAAAATGTTATAAACGCTTCTTCAACTACTTTTGATTTATCAGATCCCAAACAACACGAAGCCGCAAGAGCATATTTATTAAAACAACAAAATCAAGAAGAGGTTGTATTACCAACAGAATAATAAAATATAAATAAATGAACAAATCACCGATAAAACAAGCCGCTATTTCTAGAGCTGCTTTAGAAAATCAAACGTTTGATTATAAAGGTAAATCATTTACTAGACAACAAATAGAAGAGGCTAGAGGCGAAACAGACTTTGACTCATACTTGTCTAAACATGATATAAAACTATCATCAACACCTGAAATAACTGCAGGTGAAAATTTTCAAAACGATCCTGCAAATGTGGAGACCAGTGTAGGATCGGATCAAAACGATACGGACTCCAGTGGGGACGACATTTCTTCGGATATGATAGTGTTTCCAAAGACAAGCAACTCTGAAAGACAACAATACACTAAAGAAAGCGTAGTAAAAAGTTTAAGAAACTTTGGCTCTAACCATATTTTACTAACTGGAAAAGTAAGCAAAGAGCTTTATGATTTTAAAGACGGTAAAGCTTATAAGGTAAAAGACAATGTATCAGATGACAAGCTAGTAGAAGAGTACTTAAAGAAAATGGGTAAAGGTGCTTATTTAGAAACGTACGATGATTTTATAGAAATTGGTGGTGGTAAAGAAAACATACTTCCTGAGGTTAATATTACCGCAATGGACATGGAAGACGAGTTGGAGGTTAAAAAAATAAATGAAGACCCTACTATAAAGCTACAAGAAATACTACCTCTTTTTTTAGATAGAGACGAAGATAATCCAGACGATTTTTCTACAGTAGCTGGCCAGAACATGACTGATTTGTTTAGTCAAGACGAGGAAGAAGGATATCAAGTCTTACAAGATCTTTTTGTAGGAACTAATGTAAAGTTTGAGGAAACTACTTTTCTTGATGATGAATCAAGATTAGAGGGCTATAGAGAATATAAAAAAGATCAAGGAGTTAGTGGTAGAAATATTATCAAGGTTAGCATACCTGGCGTTGAAGAAGAAGTATTACTAGATTTTAATACAGATATACTTTTTGGTGATAACGCAGAAAAATCTAACAACTATAACTTAAAAAAATTAAAAGATTTTATAGAAAAAAATGTTGATGCAATTAACATTGATAAAAATTTTTTAAATAAAGAAGTTGCAAGGTTTAGCCGCACCAATGAAGAAGGTAATGTTGTTACTCAAATACGTAATACTCAACAGGGAAAAGCTCAATATTATAAAGATAAAGTGTTTGAATCACCTGCACATATCTTACAAGAAAAAGAATTAAAAGAAAAGTTTAACAGAAAAAACTTAGAAGAATCTCAATCTGAAGCTAGAAAGCTTTTTGATGGAACTGCTAGCTACGTAGACACTTACGAAGGTCTATTACCTGTTCTTGACGCTAATGGCAACACGGTGCAAGAGCTTAAATTTGAATCAGGTACTTTAACGGCGGCTAGAGAGGCTCAAATAAAAGATCTTCAAAAAAGGTTTACAACAGAAGAGTTAAACACTTTAATAAAACAAAACAACGTTAATAACGTAAAAGAGTTAGCTGAGGTTTTTGTTTTACAAAGTTACTTAACAAACGAAGTAGCAAGTCTTAGAGCTAAAAATTTAAGGGAAGCTATTGGTGGAATAAGCAGTAGAGAAGAACAAATAAAAATTCAAAACAGTATATTTGTAGGTGATAGATTTAATGCTATTGAAAACAAAAAAGAAATATACGATTCTGAAAAGAAAACAGAAGAGATAACTAGCCTAGCAACTAATGACACTGCTACTATGGAACTTCTGCAAAAATATGTTTTGCAAGGTTATTTGTCAGAAACTGAAATGGAAAGTTTAAACGATGCTTATCTAGATAATGGCATAATGTTAAACCCTGAAGGTGATGATTATGTTAGAAACTCTGAACAAACAACAGACGAAAAAGGTAACGTAACTACAAAAGTATTTGACAGTGAAACAGCTAAAAACGCTAAAATTCTTTATGAGAAGTTAGCTATAAACAGCATGGTTTATAACAAACTCTTAGACGAAGAAAGTAAACTAAGAATTGACACTACTAAAGAGTTAAACGATCTTAATGCTACTATGAGTGTTGCTGCTGCAAACTACTCTTTAGGAGAAAAATATTTAGCAAATGTAGGTTTAGGTGCTACAGACATAGTTATGGGTATTGGTAATGTTGGGTTTAATCTAGTTACATTAGGCACTTACATGGACGAAGAAACCGCTTTTTCTGACTATGCTAAAACAGTAGATAGAATTAGAGGCAACTTCGTTAGAGATACTTCATTTGATGATGCTTTTTCTAGTCCAGCTAACTTTGGTAAGTTTGTAATGCAAGAGGTTTCAAATCAAATACCTATAATAGCAACTATGGTTGCCACTGGTGGTTATGGAGGATTAGTTATAGGTGTTCAATCAGCAGGTCAAAAACAAATGGACATGAACCAACAACTGTTGTTAGGTGATCCTACTACAGAAGGTTATGATGAGGATTTTTTACACTACAGAACCTGGTTAAAAAGTATAGGTTATGGTTTAGCTGAAGGTGGTTTTGCTCAATTAACTACAGTACCTATTTTAGCAAGAAGTAAAAAAATATGGAGATCAAATAAAAAAGATTTAGATCTGTTAGACAACAGTATGAAATCTTTTGCCAGAAAAGAATCTGAGTTTATTTTAACAGCTCCTTTAGCTGAGATGACAGGAGAGGTTCTTACTATAGGTTCTCAAAATATGATAGATGGTAGAGACGTTACAGAAGGTATGGACCACGCTGGTTTTAGTGGTTTTGCTTTTGGTTTAGGTTTTGCTGTTTTCCCTTTTATGAAAGGAGCTTACAATGCAAGGTTCTCTACTTACACAGACTACGAAGGCGTAAGAAACGATCAGAAAAAATTACAAGAGCTTTCAACACAGTATAACATTATAAAAGACAAAAGAACTAAAGCTGCTAAAGTTTTAAAAAAACAAATTGAATCTTTAAACTCAGACATATATAACAAAATAGAAAGAGTAGAAAAGAAAATAAAAAACAATCTTAGAGCTGGTGGTGGTGCGGCTATAATCAATGCAAGACAAAGACAGGTTCAGCTTCAGAACGAGGCTAATGATATTGTTAATGTTCCTGACTCTGAAATGTCTAGAGAAACAAAGCAAAAAGCTTTAGCTAGCTTGCAAACTTCTTTTGACGCAAATAAAGCTATTATAGACTCTGCTTTGTCTGATGGGTCTACGCAAAAACTTAGAACAGAGTTTACCGCTCTTGAAATAAACGACAATCAATCTTACAACAACTATATAGACAGGGCTAAAGATGTAATAGCTGATTTCAAAAACAAAACTGATCTAAAAGATAATGATAATAACGTAAAGGCAATTGCTTATGAGTTTTTCTTAGAAGATAAAATAAGAAAAGCTAACAAGAAAACAATGTCTAATGGTTTATCTCTTACAGAGGTTGAAACAAAAGAAGATGCTAAAGAATATGTAAACAATCTTTTAGAAACAGGGCAAATTAATGAAGACAATCATAAAGCTATAATAGAAGGTATTGACGTTTTAAACGCCGATGGTTTTGCTGTTCCAGGTACAGATATAACTGTAGCGATTGTTGAAAATCAAATAATAAACCAACAAGTGAACGTTGGTACCCACGAAATAGGTCATCAAGCTTATTGGAAAATTTTTGGAACTGATTTTAATTTTGATCCTATATCTGGTCAGCTTTTAAAATCTATGAAAAAGCTAGATAGAGCTACTTACGATGAGTTTATGAAAGACCGTCGTATATATGATGATAATGGTAAGGTTGATCCTAAAGAAGTTATATCAGTATTCTTAGAGTACGTGGCAGATAATAAATTTACTACTAAAGAAAAAGCATCTGGTTTAGCTGGTTTGTTTGGTTCAATGACACAAAAAGGCTTAGAAAGCTATCATGACTTTGATTTTGCAGGTGAAGCTGATATGTATAACTTCGCTGTTGGTTTAGGTAAAAAAATATCAAGTGGTACTTTAACTATGGAAGATATTTCTAAAGCCCAAGAAAACAAAGTTACAAACGAAGTTGCTGCTGAAAACCAAAAAGCGCCTGGAGATGTTGCTTTATCGTCTGGTACGAATTTAGATGGTATGCTAAATGATTTTGCTAATAAAAAAGTAAACAATGATAGACGTAAAAAAGGATTACCAAATTTACCTGAGAACTTTAAATTAAAACCAGAAAGAAAAAGACAATATATAAGAAGCTTTGTTAATGACATGTTATCTAAAGATGTTAACGGCAATGTTGTAACTGATTTTATGAAATCAAGGTTGGTTGCTGAGTCAGACGCTATGGGTCCTTATATAACAACAATATCAAATAAGATATGGAACGGTTTAGATCCTATGAATAGAGAGGGTCAAACATTAGATACATGGAAGCAATTAGTTGCTACAGAGTTATCTACAATGATACAACAAGAGTATTTAAAACCAAACAAAGATGGTGTTACTAAGTTTCAAGACTTAGATAAGTTTGTAAGAAACAGAGGTTATTTTAGAGTTTTTGAATTAGCAAAAGCTACTTTCAAACAAACAGCAGCTACTTTGGGCTTAGAGAACGTTGGAAACGTTGCTGACACAGATATTGATTTAGATTCTGAGCAAGCTGATCTTGACGCTGTTAAAAAACTAAGAGACAGTAAAGTTGATTTTGTTAATAAAGTTAAATTTATAGATAGTAGCAATAAGGCTGTTAACTTACCAAACAGTGTTGTAGACGCAATAACTAACAATATTGTAAAAACATTTAAAACTAAAAAGTTTAAGAATAAATTAGGTACTAATAAATTTAGAACAGAGTTAGCTAAAGAATATGGTGGTAGCATAGGTATTATGTTTAAAAACGTAATGCAACGTGGTGAAAACTTTGATAATAAAGTAAAGCTTACAAACGAGGACAAAAGAGCTAATTATTCTCAATTTCTATCAGAAAACTTTGATTTAATATATGATCTACCTATAGACGTTTTAACTAAAAAATATCCTTTCTTAGTTAATAACACAGGCGCTAGAATGAACGCTGAGCAAATAAGAGGTCACAACGATGCTATAGATAAAGGTTTGATTGTTGGTAAAAAAATAACCGATATAAAATCTGGGCCTTTTATATTTGAAAAAGTAAAAGATAAGAAAAAAGCTAAAATAGATTATTTAAATTATTTTGAAGGAGCTAACATGGCTGCTAACACAAAAGGAGCTAGACAATTATCTTTAGCCGACACTATGGGTCAAGAGTCTGCTTATGATATCCAAGGAGATGCTCTTAGAGACGCTGGTTTTAAAACAGAGGCTTTTATACAAGAGTTAAATAAAAACGTAGGTAGAGTAGCTTTTAGCTCAGTACGTAGCTTAACACCCGCTAAACAAAGTTCTTTCTATGCTAGCATACCTAGTCTTGTTTCAAAGCTAACACCTGGCTCAACGAATTGGGGTAGTGAAAAAACAATACAAAAAACTTTTAAAGTTTTATTAACGGATCTACTACCTAATTTCACTCCTGGAGAAATTTCTAAAATATCGACTGAGTTAGCTAAATACGCTATGAAGTTTGATCTAATAGATCCTGTTGTTAAGGTGAAAGCAAAAGAAAGTGGCTACTTAGAAAACTATTTTAAAGATAATGTTTATGAGAATCAAGTAAATCAAGCTTTAAAAATGTTTTTAAACTTAGACGAGGCTATTGCTCAAGGGTTTGAAAATAAAGTTAGAATACAAAAACACAGAGCTATACCTTTAGATTACATAAGACAGTTTGATAATGATCCCGTAAAACAAAGACAAGCTATTATTGACGTTATACAAAATAGATCTATGTATATGGGTGCAGGCAGAATTGGCGATGGTAGATATCAGGTTTTTGCAGGTGTAAGTGATTTTTACAAGCATTTAAATACTTTACCTGGTATTGAAATAGATATAGCTAACTCAAGAAAATCAACACAATCTTGGTTAACTATAGATGGGCAAGCTGTAAACACAAGTGAGCTAAACTTAATACCTGAAACTAGCAAAGCAGGTTTGAGTGATAGAAACTTTAACGGGAGATTAGAACAAGCTAAAGACGCTAGACGATACGTAAAAGGCATGATGGAGATGATTGTTGATGGAGATTATGACAACATGGATCTCGCTATGTTAATGAAGCAAATGGACTCTCAAATGACAGCGCCTTTAAAAAGAGCTGCTAATTTAGAATATATTGCAGAGGGATTAAAAGCGGCAGACGCTAGGTATGAGCATATGATACCTACTAATTTTGTTTTAATGAACTTGGTAGACGCTTATAAAAACGATAGATCTAACGCTAGCAATAAAGCTGATAAAATATTTAAAGAATACAAAGTTGCTATTATACCTAAAGCAATGGATAATTTTTTAACAAAAATTGGTTTACAGTCAAAAATGAATCTAGGTTACAAAATAGGTGATCCTGCTAGTAAAAGATACTATAACATTAGAACTTGGGGTAATCCAAATTTTGTAGCAATAAAAAGTATAAATCCTGAGGCTAACGGTGAACTTATAGGTGAAGCTTGGGAGATTGCTGGTAAGGCTGTTAACAAAACTGATCTGTTTAATGAAGTTGCTTTTTCTAGAGCTACAACAAAAGCTATATCATTAGCTAGCACTGTTTCTTTTTCTAAAAAACCTAAGGGTATAAGTGTTTGGGATTTTGATGATACACTTGCTCAAACTAAATCTAACGTGCTTTACACGCTACCAGATGGCACTAAAGGCAAAATAGATGCTACACAGTTCGCGCTACAATCTGCTAACTTAGAAGCAAAAGGCGCTAAGTTTGATTTTAGTGAGTTTAGTAAGGTTATGAAAGGCAAAAGAGGCCCTATGTTTGAAAAGGCTGTTAAGCGTAACAAGAAGTTTGGTAATGAAAATGTATTTATACTTACTGCTAGACCACAAGACGCTGCACCTGCTATACACACTTTTCTAAAAGGCATAGGCTTAG
>WLWG01001977.1_pt1 | contig 16745 bp, 19 predicted proteins | sample 6712871 | NCBI WGS metagenome assembly WLWG01 (sample SAMN12718693, study PRJNA515312) | sponge metagenome | isolation source: marine sponge | host: Mycale hentscheli | place: New Zealand: South Island, Marlborough, Capsize Point | collected 2003-05-01
CGCAACCGCGTGCCTGCGGATGGCTTCTCGCGCGGAATGGGGCAGTGAGCGACCGTCTGTCTTTTTCATAGCATCACTATAACACATTTTATTAATTTGTGTCGGGTAATTTTTTGCCGAAGTAGTACTTGGTTACAGGCCAAAAAGCACAATGAGTTGAACTCTTCTTATTCTCTAGCGATACATGAAATTGGCATCATCAAGGGCAAGGCCGAATTTGTTGAAACAGAAGAGCAGTTTTCAGACTTTGTTATGAGTAGCGAAAATGCTTTTTCCAAAGAGCACACTCAATGGGTTGCTCGAAAGGTCGATCAATAATTTTAGTCGCGCAATCTTTAGCAGTGAAGATAAATCAAGGGCTCAGTGCCCTTGAAGCTATCTTATTTTGAATGTTTTCGACGGATGCCGGTGCGTTTCTGCGCTGAAAGCTATCCAATTCGCTTCCGGCAAGTTCATTAAATGCCTCTCTGAGTAATGCGTACAACTCGATTTCGTTCTTGGCTGCCAGTTCAAATCGTGTCACCAGTTTCATTGTTACCTCCTGATGTTGGAGGCCGCGACCATCGCGGCCTTTCGTGTGGCTGCTTGTGTACAGGAGGTCATGACTTGCACCTTGTGGTCGAAATGTATAGAGAAGCGTGCCACACTGGATAGGCACGTTTGCTGGTCTATGGCTGACTAGCGCTAAAGATAGGTCACTCGAAAAAGCCGTAGGTTGCGGCTAGAAAACACGGAGTGTTACCGGTGAACGGTAAGCATTTGGATGGCAGTCTCGAATCGAGCCAGCGTGTTTGGATGAGAAGGTATTGTTCACCTTGCAAGTGAGTGTTGAAGGAAAAGCATTTAGGGCACCTCTAAAAATTACGAGTTTCGCGCTTCGAGAAAGCGTAAGTGGCTGATTTTATTGATCGGAAAATTACAGAATGTGGATTATGTAGGGGTGCCCATTTAGGGACATCGCATTCCCTCAAAATCAAAAAAATGACGGCTTTTAGCGGAGCCAAACCTTCCGCAATTTTTTGAATTCTTTCACCCCCGCCTAGTCGGCCTAGTCGTCAGAGGTTCATGAGCAGCGCACCACAAGCGGTGCTTGTAAGAACCTCAACAGCGAATTCAGGAGCAAAGGCAATGTGTGAAGAAATTAGAATTCACGTGGCAGATCTTGCAGCTTATAACGACGGCAAATTACACAGCGTATGGGTTGACGCGACCCAAGACCTTGATGATATTCAAGAGCAAATTAACAAGATGCTGTCGGAAAGCCCGGAGGGTTTCGCCGAAGGGTACGCGATTCATGACTATAAAGGCTTTGGCGGTTACTCGGTTAGCGAATACGAAGGTATCCAGCCAGTGCATTAAGTTGCTTGTTTTATCGAAGAGCATCCAGAGCCTGCAGGTGAATTGCTGAACCACTTTGGTGGCAGCATCGAAAATGCCAGAAAAGCTATGGAAGAGAATTATTCCGGCTGCTACAAATCCTTAGCGGATTATGCCGAGGAACTGACCGAAGACACCAGCCAGATCCCTGAAAATCTCGTTTGGTACATCGACTATGAGCGCATGGGGCGCGATATGGAATTACGGGCACCTGCTAAAAATGCACTTTTTCCGCGATTGCGGCGTCAGCTCCGTGCTCGAATCCTCAGGTATCATATACACTGCGGTTCTGCGCGCGGTGCTTCCTTGCACTCACGAAAACATTACTATTTTTAGCAGGTGTCCTTGGGACATATCACGCGTTAGTTCCTGCCTTTCCAGATCATGCTGCATGCGTAATTGATCCATCTTGGTCTGTAAGGACTGGCGCTCGCCGGGCTGTGCCTGAATAAGGTTTTTACGCTCCTTTTGGTCACGCAAATAGGCTTTACAGGTCTCCTGCTCGTTGCGTTTCCTGGTTTTCCAGTAACGGCTATTAAGCTTATCCCAGATGCTTTTAAAGCCTTTACGGATACGTGAAATTCTCTGCATTTCTTCTTTTTGCCAGCGTTCCTGCTGGGCGTTTTCAAGCGCTTTGCGCGCCTGGCGCTGTGCCTGGACCATTTTGGTTTTGCTAGCCAGGAGGGGCTGTTTTTGTTTGTTATGAAGCGCGGTTAGCTCTTGCTCATATCGACCAAAGAGACCGGACCAAGGCGAGCGTTGCTGAAATCGGCATCACCGTTATGTGGCCATCCGATGAGGGAGCATCGGACCCGGCACAGGTGGTGCCCGCTGGATGGCCGCCTGGCGTTGCGTTAAACCCGCCTGGCGTTGCGTTAAACGTTGTTGCGGTGATGGGACCACACCGGTCCGCGGGGTGATATGAACGGTGAGACCCTCGTCTAATCCCTCGCGCCAAGCCTCGGACACTTCTTCGAGGAGCACTCGCCGCGTTACCGTTGCCAGGGTCTTGGTCCGGGGTGTGGAGGTGGCGAACTCAGCGCACCGCCAGGGCTAGTCCGGTCAATGGAACCAGTGTGAGCCGCCCGGACCGGCAGCACGGCCGAGGCCATGCGTCCGGGGTTGATGATTGGCCCTCAATGATCAGTTATTGATAACTCAGATCATCACTTCACTAAAGAAGCGCTGCATGTCGGCCCAGGATTGCTCGTCCGTTGCTTTGTCATAAGCCAGCGGCAGGCCGTATTTGTCGCCATTGGCGGTGGCGTCGGGATTGGTGAAGCCATGTAGGGCGCCTTCATAGGCGATGAATTCATAGTTGGCTTGGGTGGACGTCATCTCCGCCTTGAAGCCGTCTATTTGCTCATCCGGCACCAGGGCATCGGCGGCGCCGTGGCAGACCAGGATGCGGGCTTTGATGCTGCCGGGCTCGGCGGCGTGGGTGCTGCCAAGGGAGCCGTGGAAGCTGACCACGCCGCGCAAGTCCATGCCTAGGCGGGCCGCGTGCAAGGACATGGCGCCGCCGAAGCAATAACCCATGCATGCCATGCGTGAAGCGTCGGTGTGCTCGCTGCCGGCCAAGGCATCGTAGGCGGCCTGGATGCGCTGAGTGGCGAGGTTCATGTCGCCGAGTACGCCGTTCATCAGCGCGCCGGCTGCATCGGGCGCCGTCGCCACTTGGCCCCCGCCGTACATGTCCACCGCCAAGGCGGTGTAACCGAGTTCGGCCAGCATCTGCGCGCGGCGCTGCAAGTAATCGGTGAGGCCCCACCACTCGTGCACCACCAATACGCCGGGGCGGGCGCCGGCGTCCGTGTCGTAGGCGATATGTCCGTGCATGGTGGCGTCACCCGCTTGGTAGTTGAGTGGTTGCGTGACGATATTGGTCATGGATGTCTCCTCAGTAGTGATATGAGCCAGTTAAGTGATCCGGGCAGTACCATCCACTCCATCGCATACGCTGGGGATGAACTGCCATGACCCTTGTCTTGCCCGCGGATTTTAATCCTATGGGCACCTGCTAAAAATGCACTTTTTCCGCGCTTGCGGCGTCAGCGCCGTGCTCCAATCCTCGGGTATCACCTATACACCGCGGTTGCGCGCGCGGTGCTTCCTTGCACTCACGAAAAAATGACTATTTTTAGCAGGCGCCCCATTGGTTCGGATGCTCTCGCACCGGATTGCCGGGGCAGCGATTTTTTCGCCCTGGACGCCGATTTTAGGGCACTGCTGAAACTCTACCTGGAACCAAAACTACGCGGGCATTTATGGCCGCACTTCCGGCACTTAAGCCGGCTGGCCGGTGGGCGGCTGGATGGACTGGCCGCCACCGCCGGCAAGCATCCGCCGGTACTGTATCCGCGCGACCGGTTCGGCCGCGACCGCGAGCGGATCGAATATCACCCGCCAGCTCCGGTGAACGATGCTCCCGCTTGGTCGGATGATCTGGAATAGGCGCTATCCAGGTGGGCGCTATCCCGCCGTCGGCGTCGATAACAGCCACAATCCCAGCAGCGTATAAGCCGCCATCAGCACAGTGAGCGGTAACTCACCCAGCATGAGCGCAAGCCGGGTCCCCATGACATATGCGTCGCGGGCCGCAAGCGCGTGGGCCACCACCACGGCGACCACGTGGGCTATCACGATGATCGCCACTTGCGCGTACCAGAACAGCTCGATGGTGTGATGGTGGCTGAGCAGGGACGCCCGTACGTGAAAATCGCTTAAGCCCAAGAGATTCCAGCCGAGCGCGAACGGATCGGAGAGTGCTTTTAGCGCGTGCTGAGCGTCCACCGAGAAGGCCGGGAGGTAGTGGGCCAAGTGGTAACCCACGGCGATGGGAATAATGGAAACTACAAAGAGGTTAACGCGCCTGCGGGTAGCGTACAGACGCTGTCCGGATAACACACTGCCCAGCACCACCGCGCTCAGGTAAGCCAGCCATAATGCCAACGGCGCGGCGATCAGCCCGAGGGAGTTAGCGCCGATCATGGCCGAGCGGCCGGGCGGCTCCAGCGGATTGTTCCCATTCCACGCGAACCAGGTGAAGGTACGGGAAAAGCTATCGAAGGACACACTGGCCAGGGCTATTATGATGAAAGCGATGAGTGAGGCGCTAAGCGCTGGTTGAGCAACCAGCGCCCGCCCTGGCACCCCTAGCTGCAGGCACAGCCGTGGGTTTTGCGGGCAATGCCGGTGCGCCAGGTTAAATAGCGCCACCCGCGAGACTATCGAGAAGAACACCGAAAACAGCTCCCCCGCGCGCCACCATGCGCCGGCGCCGAACACGGCCATCCCGGTGAGGGTGAGGCCCGCGTAACCAAGACCTAGGACCGCCAACGTGAACGGATCCATGGGCGCGGGATAGACCAGTTCCAGCCAGACGAAGGCTGACAACAACGCCACCGCGGGCCATGTTGCCACCGCCTTGGGCAGCATCAGGGGGGGACGGTAAGGATGACCGAGGCGGGCGCTCATCTGACCACCCAAAAGAGCCGCGCCGCGCCAAGGATTGAGGTACCGCCACAGATTACCCACCAATACGTGCGCCATGGTCAAACCGACCCACACCAGGGACCAGAGGGTTAAGGGCAGGGGATTGGCCAACGGATCGCGGCTGCCCATGAACCCGGCCAAGATGATGGCAATCATCGAAATGAAAGCGGCAATGCTCAGCAGATTCACCAGCAACCAGGGTACGCCGCAACAGGTATAAACGCGGCAGCCGCCGTCTTTTAACCAATGCGGCGGCAGCACGATCAGAAGGGCGAAGGACAGCACCACGGCGGCGGTCCCGCCAATCTGATAGAGATGGGTGGGCAGCAACATGATGAAGCCACGCTCGCTGGTATGCGCCAGCGCCGGCTCGCCCGCTAGCAAGTATCCCACCGCCGCCACCGCCGCCAGCAATATCCGCCTCATTTATATCCCCCGTCCGGTGCCTAGCGGGTCAAAGCGTAGCAGGCGGCGGCATGCGCCTCATTTCGTTTCCAGGCACACTGCTGGAGCGAAATGCACCGCGTCGAGGAGCACGGCATGGCAATCGAGCACGCCGCGCTGCTGTTTTGGCGAAACACCACTGGCCTCGCCATGCGGCGGCTCATTGCTGTGGGGCTGGGTCTTTTGATCATGGGCGCCACGGCCTACGCCGAGCCCCTCAAACATGGGCCAGGGTCACCACTGACACTGTCGCTGCCTGCCAGCGCCGTGACACTGCCGGCCAAATTGCTGATCCCCGAAGGCACTGGAACCGGCGCGGCGCTGGTTCTTTGGCCCGATTGCCGGGGTATCAAGAACAGCCACCGCTGGTGGGCGAAACGCCTGACCCAATGGGGTTACCGTACTTTGCTGCTGGAACGGCCCGCGCTACCGGGGGTGGCTCATCCCTGCACAGTGCCGCCGGCCCACCCCGATCCCATACATTCCGAGGAAGAACGCTGGTTGGACGCCGCTTTCGCCAGGCTGGCCGCTGCTGAAGGCGTGGACAGCACCCGCATCGGCCTGATTGGCTGGTCCATGCGCGCAACCCTGCACGCCATGACCACCGCCGCCTCTCACCAACGTGGCGCACGCTTTCGCGCTGGCGTCGCTTTTTACCCGGACTGCCGCGCACCCGAGCCCGGACATTTCGCCGCCCCCACCTTAGTCCTGGCGGGCGGCCGCGATGTTTGGATCGAACCGCAAGCCTGTAGCGAGTTGGTGCGCGAAGCCGAGCATGGCCGCGCGCCGCTGGTGACGCGCATCTTCGCTGGCGTGGGCCATGACTTCGACCATGGCGTCATGCATCCGCCCATGGAAGGCAACACCTACCTGGCCGCCGATCAGGCGGCGAGCCTGGCCGCGCTGCACGATGTACGCCGGTTCCTGCGGCAGAATCTACTGCCGGAGTTACAGGCCGCGGCCCATCCGTTATTGGTCCAACCCAAGCCCACTTGGAGCGCCGATCCGGCGCAACCCGGCGAAAACATACCGGCCAGCGGACGCTCCTTGCTGGATTACGCCACTCGGGGCGGCTCGCTCATCGCCTATCCGTTCAAGCGCTTGTTGGATCAACTGGGCCCTTACGCGGGACCTCATCATTATGGCCGCCCCGCCATCAAGCAGGTGCTTTTCCCCCTAGGCCGCTCCCTGCAACGCCACGCCAATGCACCGGATTATTTCGCCTCGCCACGCATCGTCGTGGCCATTGACACCGAGCCGGGCAGCGATGCGCTGCCGAGCATGAAAGATCGCTTGTTTCTGGGATTTCAGCCGCGAGCGGGCATCATTGAGGCGATTAGCTGGAATCCCGCCTTGGGCCGTTTCGAATTCCAAGTGATACGCAACTATCGCGCCGGTGAAGGGCCGCGGTTGGTTTATGCGCAAAGAAGCGTGTGTCTTAGCTGCCACCAGAACGCCGGCCCTTTATTCGCCCGTGCGCCGTGGTCCGAGAGCAACGCCAATCCACGGATCTTCAACCGTCTGGCCAAGCACCATAGCCGCTACCAAGGGCGCACGCTGGTCAATGTGGAACCCACCGTGGAGCACGTGGACGCGGCCACCGATAGAGGCGCCATGTTGGTGACCTGGCAGCGCTTATGGCGCGACGCTTGCGGTCCTAGTAATGCCGCCGGTTATGCCTGCCGGGGCGCGGCGCTGGTGGCCATGTTGCAACACCGGCTGACGGACGGCGCCGGCCATGATCGGACCTCCATGCAGTTTCGCGCCCAATTGCTGGGCCATCAGCGCAACCACTGGCGGGCCAACTGGCGCCACGGCTTAGCGGTGCCCACCGCCGATCTCATCGATCACGACGCGCTGGCGGAGCAGACCCTGGGTACGGTGCCTTCATTCGCCGATCCGCTAAGGCCGCGGGCGCCAGCCGAGTACTGGCCCGCGCCGAACGCCGCCGTGCTGGAACGCTTCATCGCCGGCCTGGGTGAACAGATCCCAGCCACCCTGATCAGCCGCCTGGACCGTGTGTTAGGTGAGCGCGATGCCCACCGGCCCATCCGTTCAGCGCCCATCCGTTCAGCACCTGTCCCCTGTTCGCTTAGCCACCGCCAGCGGGCCGACGGCTCCGCCCGCTGGCGCTTCGATTGCCTGTCGTCACACAGCCAGGGCCATACCCGCTTGGAAGGCACTATGGTGATTCTAGGCAGCACCATAAAAGAAGGCCGCCTCGACCACCTGACCCTGGGCAACGTGACCTACCACCCTGTCCTCATCCTAGGCGGACGGCTGCAGCATGAGACCATCGCCCACGCGGTCCTGAGTCAACAAGGCTCGGGCCTGCGGGTACGCACTCCCAAAGGCAATCTCATCCGGCTGTTGGAGGTGGATTTGGCCGCTGGCTTGGCGCGTACGCTGGTTTCCGCGGACTTCAAACCGGTCTTGGGTATGGTGGAAGACATGGTGGCCACCCGCGCGCCAGCGCTTGACGCGGCACCGTTTAGTGCGGAGGCTACGCTCAACGCGCTGCTGGAGCGGCTCGGCATGAGCACCTTGGCTGATTGGCCCACCGGTGCGGGGAGCATCGCCGCCGCTTGGCCGCCACCTGAGCTCGATGACGCTAGCGACAACGCTGTCGCCGGGAAATTGCTCGCCGTCAAGGATGGACAAAACGGCGCCGTACTGGCGCGCTACTGCGGCCGTTGCCACGCACAAGACTCGGCTTTTCCGCCCGGTTTTTTGCATGGTGGTTTTTTACCTGGCGGCGGCCAAACCACCGTCGCGGCGCGCATACAAGCCTGCGCGCCGCGCATGCTCTATCGCCTGCGCATGTGGGACTTGCCCGCCACGCAACGCGGCAAATCGCCAATGCCACCGGCCCATTCGCTGGCAACCTTCGGCTCCAGCCCGCGCGCCTGGCGCAGCTCCGCCGAGCGCGCCCAACTCATCGGATATCTGCAAGCGCAAGTACCCGAGCGGCTACGGTACCCTGGCCCTACATATGCTCAACTACCATCGTGCGGGCACGCAGACAAAAGCGATTGAATTCGCACCGAACTTCGGGCGAAATCCGCCTTGCTATTGAGCGGTTCAACCGCTAGCTTGCGCGCTTGCTCAACTCAAGGACATCTTTTCCGATGAACGTCGTTTCCAAGTTCGCGTGCGCGGCGGCTCTGACAGCGCTCTCGCTCACGGCCTGTGCCAAGACTTTTGTATTTACGGCTATCCCCGATCAAGACGAAACCAGGCTGCGCGCCCGCTTCGAGCAAGTAGCCGATTACCTGGCCCAAAAGCTGGACCTGACGGTGACCTACATTCCGGTCAAATCCTACGCCGCCGCCGTCACCGCGTTTAAGAACAATCAGGTGCAACTGGCCTGGTTCGGCGGGCTATCCGGCGTGCGGGCGCGCCTGCTGGTGGAGGGTTCCAAGGCCATCGCCCAAGGTTATGAAGACCAATTCTTCATCACCTATTTCATCGCCAACACGGCCACTGGACTCAGCTACAGCCAAGAGTTCCCGCAAGGCATCAAAGGCAAAACCTTCACCTTCGGCTCCAAGGGCTCCACCTCCGGACGGCTGATGCCGGAATTTCATGTGCGCAACGCTTTGCGCGCAGCACCGGATAAAGTGTTCAAGCGGGTCGGCTTCAGCGGCGATCACTCCAAGACCATTGCGCTGGTGCAATCGGGCGCTTTCGAAGTGGGCGCGGTCAACTTCAAGGTCTGGGAAAGAGAGGCGGGGCTCGGCAAGATAGACCCGGCCAAGGTTACCGTGATTTGGCAAACGCCCACTTACCCGGACTATCAGTGGAGCATACGCGGCGACGTCGATGACCGCTTCGGCGCCGGCTTCGAGGCCAAGGTCACCCAAGCCCTGTTGGACATCAGCTCACCGCAGCTGTTGGAAGCTTTTCCACGTCAGTCGTTCGTACCGGCAGCCAACAAAGACTACCAACCGATCCTCGATACGGCTAAGGAGATCGGCCTGATCGACTGAGCGTTGTTCTGCGTCCTGGACAACGTGAGCGTCCAATACCAGGACGCTCACGCCTTAAACGGTGTCACCCTGTCCATCGATCGCGGCGAGAAGATCGCCTTGGTCGGGGCCAGCGGCGCCGGCAAATCGACGCTGCTGCGGCTGCTGTTCGAGCGTACCCGTGAAACCGGTGAGAACGCGGCCTTGGTGCCGCAGAATTTCGCCCTGGTCGAGAGCTTGAGCGTGTTTCACAACGTGTATATGGCGCACCTGCGCCGGCACAACGCGCTCTATAACTTGGCCAATCTCATCAAACCGCTGCGCTGCGAGGTGCAAAAAGTCCTACCCGTTCTGGTCCACGTCGAACTGGAGGACAAGCTGTACGAGCCGGCTGGCCAACTCTCCGGCGGCCAACAACAGCGAACAGCGGTGGCGCGGGCACTGCATCAAGGAGCACCGGCCCTGCTGGGGGATGAGCCGGTGTCCTGCGTCGATGAGCATCAATCCAAGCGCTTAATGGAAATCATGACCAGTGTCCACCAGACAGTGGTGCTGGCGATGCACGACACAGCGCTCGCCCTGGAATACACCGAGAGAGTGATCGGCCTGGTCGATGGCCGGGTGGTATTGGACCGGCCTACTCGCGCAATACGCCCGGACGATCTCAGTGAGTTCTACGCCGAGTAACTCGCCTAACTCGCCGGTGTCCGTACCCGCGTGGCGGCCATCGCCGCTACAGCGTACAGTCAGCGTTTTCGCCGTTGTAGGCATCGTCTGTCTAGCTCTGTCCGACATCGAGATCTCAACGCTGGATCCGTGGACAGAGATGGGGCGGTTAGCGCTGGGTGCGGTAACACCCGACTTCACCGCTACCGATCGGGTGTTCGAGTCGTTCTTGTACACGGTGGCCTTCGCCCTGCTGGGCGTGACCATCGGCAACGTGCTCGGCATGATACTGGCGCTGGCTTTCCACTGGCGCGGGGTACGGGTGGGTTGCGCGGTGGTGCGCGCCGTCCACGAACTGTTCTGGGCGCTTATTTTCCTGCAAGTGATCGGGCTGACCCCGTGGGCGGGCATTTTCGCCATCGCCATTCCCTACGCCGGCATCATCGCCAAGGTCTACGCCGAGATCTTGGAAGAATCCAGCACGGCCACACTACGCGCACTGCCACCCGGCACCTCCAGGCTGTCCGGTTTTTTATACGCGCGGCTCCCCAATGTACTCGCCCATTTCCGCAGCTACAGCCTATACCGGCTGGAATGCGGGCTGCGCTCTAGTGCCGTACTCGGGTTCATCGGGCTACCGACGATGGGTTTTCACCTGGAGGCCGCCTTCGCCAACGGCGATTATTCGCAAGCCTCGGCGCTACTCATCGTGTTCTTCGCCGTCATCGCTTCCATCCGTATCTGGATGCGCCGGCAACTGCTAGTTCCCTACCTGCTGGGCGCTTTGTGGGTGCTGCCGGAGGGCTTTCCCGTCGCCGCCGCCACCGCCTGGCAGTTCTTCACTCATGACATCTTGCCGCACCCCTTACGCACCGGCGATGCCATGGACATACAAACCTGGCTGAACACCTGGGAGTGGCTGTGGAAACTGCTGGCGGAACAAGCCATGCCAGGGCTCTTCAACACCTTGGTGCTCACCATGCTGGCCCTGGTGGCAACGGGTTTTTTGACCTTGGTATTCTTTCCTCTCATCTCGCCGTTCTTCACCAACGCGGCGGGCCGTGCAGCGGGGCACCTATTCCTGGTGATAGCCCGCTCGACGCCGGAATACGTGCTCGCTTATGTGCTGCTGCAACTGCTGGGCCCATCCATGTTGCCGGCGATCATCGCCTTAAGCGTCCACAACGCGGCGATCATCGGTCATCTCATCGGCCGCTACACGCAAACCCTGGCCTGGCGGGCGGACAAGCTGCGTGGCTTGAATCTCTATTTCTACGAGGTGTTGCCGCAGGTGTACCGCCAGTTGCTCGCTTTTCTGTTCTATAGATGGGAAGTCATTCTGCGCGAGACGGCCATCCTCGGCATGTTAGGCATTCATACGCTCGGTTTTTTCGTCGATAGTTCCTTCGCCGACATTCGCTTCGACCGGGCCATGGTGTTGATCGCCTTCACCGCCTGCTTGAACATCGCGGTGGACGCCGCATCCCGGCATATCCGGGCACGTTTACGGCTTTCAACCACTTTCACGCCAGCTTGAATTTGTCGCCATGGCGCATCGATCGGGGCCAACTCAATCGGGCCAGCATCTAATCTTGGTGGGCGGTGGCCATAGCCATGCCATCGTCCTGCGCCATTTCGTAGACCATCCGCCACCGGATACGCGCATCACTTTGATCGGCCGGGAGCCACTGACGCCCTACTCCGGCATGCTCCCTGGATTCTTGGCCGGCCATTACAGCGCCGAGGAGATGCATATCGATCTGAGAGCGCTTTGCCGGCGCGCCAACGTGCGCTTTGTCCATGATGAAGTCATCGCGCTCGATCTGGCGCGGCGCGTCGTGCGGGGCCGCAAAGAAGAGGCAGCGTATGACGTCTTGTCCATCAACATCGGCGCCACCCCCGATTGCCGCTCGACCCCCGGCGCCGAGATCTACGCCACGCCGGTCAAGCCCATCAGCCAGTTCGTAATGCGATGGCGGGCGTTGTTTGATCGAATGGCAAATGTCATGCGCCTGCGGCTGGGTGTAGTGGGCGCCGGCGCTGGGGGCGTGGAGCTCATTCTCGCCGCCCATCACGCCTTGGCCAGCGTCAAACCCGGCGCGCAATTCCATCTATTCGCCTCGGAGCGGGGCCTCCTGCCGAACCATCCCCATGGGGTCCGGCGGCGGTTGGAAAGCACTCTTCGCCGGCGCGGCATCTACTTGCACCAGGCACGGGTCTACGCGGTCACAGAGAACTCGGTGTGCACCGAACAAGGGGCAGTTACCCTCGATGAAGTCCTCTGGGCGACCAGCGCCGCTGCCCAGCCGTGGATGGCGGCAGCCGGCTTTGTGACCGACAGCGCTGGATTCATCCGCACCGACGCGACATTGCAATCGACCAGCCACAAGCACGTGTTCGCGGCCGGGGATTGCGCGCATGTAGCCGCTTTTCCGCGCCAAAAAGCCGGTGTTTTCGCGGTGCGCCAAGGTCCGCCGCTGGCCCACAATCTGACCCGCGCGCTGGCCGGGCAAGCACCGAAGCGGTTCACACCGCAGCGTAAGTTCCTCACGCTGATCAGCACCGGTGATAAAAGCGCCGTCGCCAGCCGCGGCGGCCGGCTGGTTCTGGAAGGCGCCTGGATCTGGCGGTGGAAGGATTGGATAGACCGCCGCTTCATGGCGCAATTCGAGAGGTAGGCTAATGTGTGCTCCTAGGGGCTTTCACGCGTGTAGGCTTTCACACATGTAGGATTGAAGCAGTGGGGGCAGTAACGCAGTGCTAATGAGAAAAAATCGATGACGGCAGCGAGCACGGATCCGTCTGCACCTCTGTCAGAGGCAATTGAGGCTGCGCTGACACTGCCAAACGGCGCCCGCTTCCATCGCTGCGCCTTGCAGATCAATCCCTACGCCTATCTATTTTCAAAGCAATAGCAAATACAATCAGAATCTTCTTCTTTAGAGATGCACTTTATAATAAGCTAGCTCATCAACGTATTGCTGTAGACTAGAAGAAAACGACCCACCCCAATCTTTATAGAAATGTATGATTGCCTTACCATCTTCAGATAGATCCAAAAACATCCAAGAACCCGATTTGCCACATAACGCTTCGAGAAGAGGCGCAGTTTACTGCGTCCGCTTGCTTGACTTGTTGGCAATTTCAGACTGCAAGCGCTCAACTAGCCAGACCTTGATAATTGATTGGCGGGTGACACCAATACGAGCCGCCTCTCGGTCAAGGGAGTCAACGACCCAAGAAGGGAAATCGACGTTGATGCGCTTTTGTTCTTGGTTTGGGCGACGCATAGTCGAAAGATCAAGATCATCAATAATGTCTTCTTTCCCTCGGTCGAATTTTTTGTCGAAGTCTTTAGCTTTCATAAAGCAATACCTCTTTCTTACGTGATCGCCTTACTGATATTAGGCGAATTTTGTCTTCGCGATACGTCACAACAGCGGACCAATGCTTGCCTTGAATAAGGCCTATAACAAGAAACCTGGGCTCATCAGCCGAGCTAGCCTTAATTTCCAAAGCATCTGGGTCGTTCCACAGTTCTTGGGCGGAAAAGAAGTCGATACCGTGTTTCTTCAGATTAGCTCGGCTTTTAGCTTCGTCATATTCGAACTCACTCACGAGTATAAAATATACCTTTTCTACTCAACAAGCAAGGTGCAGAGAACTAGCGGTGGAAATACTGCTAACGGCTAAACTCAGCCGCCGCCTTTAGGCGGCCGGCTGGAGTGCCATCTTAGGAATGTATTCCCGGTTGTTGCCTGATGAGTTTGCATAAACTGTCTTTGACTTCATTGTGTCGAGGTACTGGCGCTCGTTTTCCATTTTGGGAGTTCACATCAATATCATGCCTTGAACCATGTCTTTTCAAATCACAACCGGCAATTTTGAGTTCCTTTAGAAACTTGCTTCGTTTCAAGCCGTTTCCACCGGGAATTTAGTCGATTGGAACTCTTTGACAGGCACATCAGATGTCTCCTGCATCATTAGTGCATAGGCATCACGGATATTCGACTTTAAGTCGTCGAGTGTTTTCCCTTGGCTGAAAACCCCTGGCACCTCTCGAAGTTTTCCTATATACCAGCCGTCATCCAACCAATAATCCAAAGTGAAATTTATGGCCATGCTGAATTTCCCTCTTGGCAATGATTTTCACAATCTTCCATTCACTGTTACAAATACTATATTTTACGATCAATACTGCTCTCGCGGTAGGAACGCCCGTTACCGGACGCCCCCCGCACAGTCCCGGACGTGCGGTTTTCCCGCATCCGGTTCCTCGGTTGTACTCGCTTTCGCGTCGGACGGGTAGTCATGCAAAGACAACATGCGCGCGAGTGCTCTGTACGATACGCGGGGATGCGATGCCGAACTCCTTCACCGCTGCCTTATTGGCGAATAATAGATTGAAACGTCCCAGTTTTTATTTCTTTGTGATTCGGTACAGGAACTGTAATAGTGGAGTTTCCCATCACTTTTTGCATTACAATGTGACTGCCTTTCTGACGAATTCGGGTGAACCCTTTTTTCAGGAGAATGGCACAAACTTGTTCACCTGACAGGATACGCAACCTAGCCAACGGCAACCTCTACTTGAGTTATGTATATCTCATCATGCAAACGCATGTTGATTTCCTCTGGAGAGGCCGTTTCAAAGAAAAGTTCTATGGCCTCTTTTAAATGTTCTCTGGCTTCTTGTACTGTATCGCCTTGACTCGCAATGTCGAGTTCTGGGCAAAGGGACACATAAGAGTTTCCTTCACGCTCTATCAGAGCAGTAAGTATTTTCTTCATACTATTTCTCAGTCATTACCGCTTACTTCAAATTAAACGTTTCCATAACATTCAAACAGCAAAAATAGCTAAAACATCTGAAATATTGAACACCTAACGCCAAGCATGAGAGGCGGGAAGAATCGCACAGCGATTGTGTAGGTCCTTCTCGATGCGCATGTTAGACCAACCCGGCTTACTATCCGAACACTTCCTTGGTTGCTTTGAGATAGTCAATAAAGTTCCCACACTCCACAGATACACTTTCCAACTGGCATACGGCTGGAATTTTGTACCTTTTCATATTTGCAGGCTTTGTATTCTGGACGCTTTCGTTGGACGTTAAGGGCCACCCATTCTCTGCACAAGTAGCGACGATTATGAGATCGTTTTCATCGACCCCGTCGGAGTGGAAGTCACCGCCCTCTATTCCAAGGGTGTGCATGATCATTTGAGCGCGCGCTAGTACCGTTCCCGAGGTTTCAATTCGTTCGATTGGAATTAGCCCTAACCAGTCCGCGCACTCCTGTGACACACGCTCGACCTCTTCGAATGCGACATCCGACATGACAATCCGCTTTTACTCTATCTCGCTCTTCATCCACGTCCAAAGCGTTGGAAATTGTTCAAGTGGATAGTTGTCCCATGCGTATATGACTGACGATGCGTCAAATGCTCGCATAGTACTCTTCAAGAGCATGAATATCGTGGAGTTTTAGATTGTCCAGATATCGACTTGCCTTTGTCAAAGAAATTGCGTCCGTGCTTATGCCGTCAAGCACCGCTCGTACAAAGCGATCCCCGAACATGTGAATGGGTTCCCTGTGACAATATCCTCGATTACCGCCCTCTTTCTGTCCAAAGGCCTGACTCGCCTTCCAAAGGCAGTAGGCACGGCACCTGTCAGAGGTAACCCTCCCGCTGTCCAGAAGACGGCGTAGTACAACCTCTCCGCTCGCTCCGGTCCGCTGTTGAATCGGCTTGAGCCAATCGTCAACATCCGCCGGTTCGTCTGGAACAGACGCAGTGCCAATTAGCACCAATTCTGCGTCCGGCACCAAGAAAGCTCCAGCAAATTGGTTGGCCTCGCGCTCATCTGTATCATCGGATTCAAAGTCGCGTTCACTATCTATCGCGCTTTTGTGATGTAGGAGTAGGTGGCCCAGCTCGTGAGTCAGAGTGAACGTCTGCCTTGCTTCGGCCACTTGCTTTCGGACGAAGATCACAGGACAGGTGTCCTGGTACAGACTAAATCCGAGCATAGTGCTCTCCTTGGGCACCTGCCACTGGCCGTTGTATCCGTTGCTTCGGAACACCAAGATTCCAACGCGTTCGATACTTTCTCGATATGTATCGAAGCTGTTCTCTCGGTCGATCCCAAGCCACTTGCGAGCTACCCGAGCTGACCCGGTCACATCGCGATCAGCGATGTCCGGTGGTTCAAAGACCGGTATTTCACTTACTCGAAGTTCTTCGAGGAGACCAAAGTATCTCTCCCTCTGAGTCTCCGCTTGACGAATTATTTTCCAGACCTTTGGTGCGATCTCTGGTGCTTGATTGGCAAGGGTTCGAAATTGCGGCGTGTACGCGGTCTCGTCCCGTACAGGGGTGGATTCAAGGAAGAAGAAGACACTTCGACCGAAGTATTTCGAAATTTGGCGTAACTGCCTGAACGTGACCCCTCCTTCGCCATCCAGTAGCCTTGAGATGGTATTGGCAGAGATGCCGAGTTCCGACGCCATATCAGACGGCGCCAAGCCAATCTGGTCCGCGCACCAAGCGATGCGGGCGGGGTTGATGTCAGTGAGCCGCTCCATATGGCAATTCTACGTCCCCTCTGGGCAGTTGTCTCGACTGCCTCATGGGCTGGGGGTCCAATCGGGATAGGGGGGCACCTCCCGATGCCCCTCCTCCCACCCCACCGGGCCTACGGAGCACGTACCCCGGCGGTTCATTATCGTGTCGTTTCTGGTTCATGCTGATAAGGCTACCAGCCCCAAGTCTTTAAAGTCCCTATGGGGTAAG
>WLWG01001979.1_pt1 | contig 16739 bp, 28 predicted proteins | sample 6712871 | NCBI WGS metagenome assembly WLWG01 (sample SAMN12718693, study PRJNA515312) | sponge metagenome | isolation source: marine sponge | host: Mycale hentscheli | place: New Zealand: South Island, Marlborough, Capsize Point | collected 2003-05-01
ACCTGATCGAAGTCCTATGCCTGGTATTCCATTTAGTTATCCAACATTTGAGTCACCAAGGTGGACGCCAATACCTCCACGGTTACCGGAGCCAGCAGAACCTCAGGCACCGAATGTAGCACCACCTCCTGCACAGACTCCACTACCTACTAAGCCAAGACAAAGGCCAACACCAAAGCCACAGGCACCACCAGAAGTAGAGCCTGATGCTCAACCATTTGTTCCACAGAATACACCTCCAGAGGAGACAGAACAGACGGCAACGCCAGATATTATTGATGAAACTATTGTCATCGAGCTACCTTTTATCGGTGAGATACCGCTGCCTGACAAAGAAGTAGTAGTCACTGCAGGTAGTACAGCAGTTGTAGCAGCCAGTGTGTCAGTGGTTGCTGCACTAAGTGCAACTTGGCTAGTCAATTATTTAATGAAAATTTTAAAGCCCACAATTAAATTTGTTTTAAAGAAAGTATTAAAGAAGCGTAATAAATTTACGGAGTCCTGGGCGCGACAGCGATTACGTCAGCGCACAAAGAGTAGAAAGGGCTAGAAGGATGGATGGCATAGCCTCTGTCGTAGATGCCCATGCATTCTTTAATACGCACCATCTCATAGTCAAGCCTTGATTTTTCTAGATGATGACGAGCGAGTTGCTTACAAAGTTCAACTGAGCCACCATCAAGTGGAATTGAAAGACTAATTTGCCCACCAAAGTTACGGCTACGGCTACTCATACTTGCAACATTCTCTGTGGCCAAGTAATACGGAGTAATACTTATGACTGGACCATTACAGTAATGACCTTGGCTAAACGATTGCGTGCTTAGTGAGCCTTGGTTTATCTGCACAGCTTGGTTAGCTACAGATCCAGCAATAGAAGCCTGCGGATTAGCAGATACGCTTGTGTTCTCAGCAAAAGCAGGAGCAGGTATACAGCAGATTACTGCGAGAAGATACTTAAAGTATTTGTAGTAGTTGCTGTTGTGATCGTGCGAGTCACATCGACTGTCTCTACAAGTCCTGCTGCCCTGGTCGTTATTTCTAATTGCCATGGCTGAGAGGGATCAACGACATAAAATTCAGCACCTGAAGAAGTAATATCTGTGGTAGTACTTTGAGTCCCAACATTATCCCCATTCCATACATTCACTGCACCACCAAATCTTTCAGTAGCAATTGTCTCATTTACAGTTTGAGTAGCAGTAACAGTCTGCGTCATAGTGCCTGTTGTAAAGTTAGGCGTGACACTTTGAGCAAAGGCAGGAGCAGAAATAAGCGATAATAATAGTATAAAACGCTTCATGATTGTGGGTTATTGCCTACATTCTCATTATACTCTTATGGTTCCTCCTGAAAAAGAAGATAAAAGCTGGTTAAAAACACTAGTAATTAATATTGTTCCAGCAGGTGTGCTCACATGGTCACTTGGGGTATTAACAGCGAGCTACTTTGGATATGCACAGAGCGTAGACTCAGCCTTCATTAGCTCTCTTGTGACGACTGTTCTTGCTAGTTATGGCATCAGTAGAATCGAACAAAATAAACGTAGATAATTGTTACACTAGATAGGGTGTAGAGTCATGTAATGATTGAACCTTTTGTTCCAGTTTTTATTGCAGTAGGGACAGGGTTTGCTGTGCTTACTAGTCGTATTTACAATAAAATTGGCCATTTGGATTCAAGAGTTGATGGCATTGAGCTACGTATCGTGCAGGACTTTGTAAGCAAAAGTGACTTGCAAGTTGCACTAGACAGAATGGAAACACATATGACCCGGATAGAAGATAAATTAGACAACATGATGAAGAACAAGTGCTACTAATTACACTACATAAAACTCAAAGAGACGTAATCTAGTTAGTCTTAAGTCAGTTGCTTACTGACAACTAAATGGGAATTGCTAACGACTGGTCGGACCTTTTATTCGACCTTGATTGTTTATCTAAACAGTCAGCCAAGCGTAAGTTCAAGCGACAGATTAGATACGGTTTTGGTGGGCTATGTGCCTACTGCCGGTGCAACAGGGCCACAACAGTCGACCATTTAAAGCCAAAGAGTAAAGGAGGTTCAAGCTTAAGAAGTAATCTCATACCTGCCTGTCACACATGTAATCATGACAAAGGTTCTGAATCCTGGTTAGTATGGTTTCAACGACAAGAGTTTTATAACATTGTCGCTCAAGAGCTTATTGAAGAATGGATTACAAACAAACGATTTATAGAGGACGAGTTAGATGACCCCATTAACCATCGAGCAAAGGTTTGCTTTGACAAGAGCACGATACGAAGTGTGCCGCATGAGCCGCCCCGCCTTGGAGAAGACAGCCTTGCGCTTGCTTAAGACTCGAATGGAGCAAAAGAATGGGGTGCAGGAGACACTGAGAGCGAATGGAATAATGTTTAAGATTGAGGAGAATCAAGCAGGGCTACCTGAGATTATCTCTGAAGATACATTTATGACACTGTTAATGATGCAAGATGACGACGAACTCTCAACTGATATCTACGATGAAGGTTGGGAAGACGACGATTTGTCGGATGATGATGGTCTTATGATTGGATAATTTTAGCTAGACTTATCGCAGTTAAATAATGGTATATGTATTACGCCGTAGGCCCTATTCTCGCCCTGCTTATTAGTCTTAAGTACACACAGCAGCAACACACAAAACATCAGAAAGAATACGAGGCACTAGTAACTAAAGTTGAGTTGCTAGAGACACGTAACGAAGCAGTCGACAAAGAGATGCTCCAGAAGATTATGACGACTGTGATGCCTATTGCTAAGGCAGTAAATAAGTTGAACCAGGAAGTGGGTCTGTGAGAATAGACCTACGTAAATTCTTTGAAGCATACGAAGGTACCCCACATCAACTTGCAGCAGTAGATCAGCTAGCTGAAGCTATACCTGAGGAGCTGCTTAGTAAGTTCAGCGATTGGGTCGTATGCTTTGAAGTCGATGGTGAAGTGCAGCCGTTAGTAGAGTACACAGGCAAAGGATATATAATGAAAGAACCGTGGCAATATACATAAGTGAAGTCAACTAACCTACGTAATAAACCAGTTGATAAACGTAGGCTTAGTGCTCAAGATAAAGAAAGCTATCGCCCAGGTAATCGTTCACAAGCTCTTTCAAGAGCACGTCAGCGTAAAGGACAGATGGCTTGGGATGCGAAGGTTACACGTGGCACGCAGGAACAGAAGCCAGGCACAGGTGGCTTTACCAAAGGCTTAGCAGCACAGCAAGAACGTAACAGAGCTAAAGGTGCTGAAGTACGGCGTTCGAAACAGTTACGTGCTGAGAAGCCTATCTACTAAAAGAACACAAGAAAAAGCCCGCGTTAGCGGGCTAAGTATTATTTAGTGTAGGTGCGCCCTCGATAAACGAAAGTGCCATGGGTCTCGTGTGTACCCGAGACAGGTGTGTATTCAACACCACGGTAGTGAGTGTCGTTGATGCGTGCTAGTTCAAGCTCTTTACGAGCACGGACTAGAGATTTACGAGCGTTGTCAAGGCTCATTGCTTGGATAGTAGTCATGATTGGAACTCCAATAGTTTGGTTAGTCCCCGTTCCTTCAGTCCTGTCTGACCTACTTGCGTCCCAACAATGTGTTGAGATGAACGTATTACTAGTATAGCTAGTCCATGTTTAAATCGAAGTTAAATTCGAATATATCTAGTGCGTTGAAGCCCAGTCAGGTCCTATGTCAGACGCAGCAGTGATAGGTACTTTAAATTTGTAGTACTGACCTGCAACTGGTGCTGCTTTAACAAGCAGTTCAGCAACACGCTCTGCTTCTGACGGTAGAACAGACAGCTGTTGTTCATCGTGTACGTAGGCGCAACGTGTGTAGTCACGGTTGTATGTAAGTCCTTGTGCATCTAACATATCTTGTGATACACAAAGCCAACGCTTACTTAGGATTGCCCCACACGACTGAAGCAAGAAGTTTAAACTTTTATGTTCTCCGTCACAAAAGATAGGACGACCATCAAGGCCTTTAAGCTTGCCAGTCTCACGGACCTTGAGCTTCACTGCATTAATCAGTGGCTCTAGTCCAGGGATTGCATCAAGGAACTTACGACGTAGGTCAGAGCCAAGTGCTTTCTTCTGTGCGTCTGAGTACTCAGGGTGCAGGCTATGGCCAAGCTTGGCATCACCTGCTCCATAGATAAAGGCATAGGTCAACGTCTTGACTTGAGATCTTGTGCATCCAACACGGTCAGCATTTTGCTGGTGGATATCACCATTACATACAACGTCAGCAAAGGCCCCTTCATCGAACCGATGTAGGTAGTGCCCTAACGCCCGAAGTTCTAAGCCTTCTAAGTCAGCACCGACCATGACATGACCAGGGAACGGAACAAACAGTTGCCTAGCCCATGGTGCTGATACAACTTGCCCGAGGTTAGGACCACGGTGAGCGTTACGCCCAGTCTGCGTAGCCAAGGTACAGCTGTGATGGATACAACCATCTTCTTCAATAGAGTTGAACCAAGAGTTAGCTCCCTCCGATAGTTGTCCCATCCACTTCTGCAGGGTAAGCAGACGGATGAATAGGTCACACTCATCGTGAAGTTGTTGATTACCTGAGGCTAAAGCGAGGTCTTTAATCTCACTCAAGCAGGCTTCATCAACCTTAGGTTTACCAGAGTCAGTGACCTTAGTAAAACGAGCACCACGGTATGTCTGCAGTGCCCACTGGATGTGAGACCTGCTTGTTGGATTGAAGTCCAACAGCTTAGTCATCGGAGCACCTGCTACGTAGCCAGTCTTAGCTGAGGTACGTTTTGGTGTGAAGACTTTACCAGGGTAGTACTTATATATGGACAGAATTTTTTCTTCGATATCTTGAGCCTCACGTGAGAGTTCTCCTCGTACACGTTCAGCTGCCTCCATATCAAAGCGGAAGCCACTGGCTTCTTGGATGGCCATGATGTTAGCCATTTGCATTTCAAGTGATACGCAATCAGGAATTCTCATTCATTCTCCTCAGTAGTAGTTCATATAATTTGACAGTCACCATCGTGTCTTGGATACAGTAATCCAACATCTCTGGTGTGTACTTATCCCAAGCAGCTTCGTGCTTACCGAAGTCACCCTTGAAACACTTTAATCGATGTCCCCAGGCTTCGAGGCTATGCCTTCCATAAAGCCTTTGCGGCATGCCGTGAGGGCGTCTCGTAAAATCACGATCGGCAATATGAGGATAATAAAGCCGGGAGAGAACAAGAGTATCCAGCATCTTACCTCTAGGGGCAAAGTCTGGAAACTGTTCCTTGAGGAGTGGGATGTCATAGTTAATAATGTTGTGACCAATCAACACATCAGCAGCTTCAAGCTGCTTGACACCTTGAATAACTGCACGTTCTGGTTTGTAATCAAACACTTGTGCTTCTTCTACTTTATCCATGTCTCGTGTAACGATGCAATGGATAGTGGAGCCACGGCGTAGTAAGCCGGTGCTTTCAATGTCAAACAATAGTTCAGTCATTATTTAATACAGGTTTTTCTTTTGGATCGAACTCATCAAGTTCGTGAGGGTTATCTATAAACCGTTCATCAACAGAATCAAACAGAGGTTCAATAGCTATAGATAGCTCACGTGCTAAACGAGCAGCACGTCTGAACTCATCTTTATAGTAAGCCTCCCATTCATGAGCGGCAACTACAAATCTTCTGATGCCCATCAAGTGAGCTTGAAAGACAGATGCAGAGAACGGATAGCGGGTGCTGTATATAACAGCTCCAGCTGTGGGTGTACCACGTTTGGCACAGGTACCGATGGCATAAGTAATGCAATCGATTTCAACTTTAGATGAGGCAAGCAGGGACCTACCATCACCGATGACTTCACGGTCACGCACAAGCACACAACCACCAGGCACGATGGGATGTGTAGAACCACGTTCAATTGCTTTCGCTACGTTCATAAAGTAACGGTCTTTATCTTTGATGTAACCGGGGTCACCTTTAGGTGCAGGCATATCTCTCATTGTTATTTAATCTCTTCTATATTAGGTAGTGAAACACGATAGTGCGATACATGGATTACGACAAGTTTAAAAAAGAGTACGAAAGATTTGAGCGTTGGAACAGAGATGACAACTGGGAATACCTAGACAACGAGTGGCTTAGAAATTCAAAGCGATGGACAAATGTAAATAAACCAATGTATGACCAAGCAAGTCTTAAAGATGGCAAGCGTTGGCTAAGAATTGTCGAAGGTTATGGCAAGCAAACTCCACCAGTCAATAACGATGGTGACATCTTGCATCCATATAGTCAAAAAGATATGGTCAATAGTCCTTCTCATTACACAAGAGGTACGCAAGAAGCAATTGATATTATTGAAGAAGCAATTCAAGATGCACCTGACGTAAAAGCAGGGATGCTTCAAGCACAAGCACTGAAGTATCTACTTCGTCTATGGCTTAAAGGTAACTCAGTGCAAGACAGTGAGAAAGCACGTTGGTATCTCAACCGATTGATTACACACTTAGGAGAAACAAATGAATGAACTAATCTTCTGCAACATCCTTGCAGCAATGACAATCACAGGAGCTGTGGAGACACAGCCAGGGTGGATGACAGTTGATTACATATCAAAAGACTTAACTGCTGATTACATTGTGATACCGATGGATGCATACCTTGAATGCTATCCAGAGCATGCATCAGGGTTAACATCGTTTAAAGAATAAGAGATTATCTCTAAGCTCTAGTAATTCATGTTCTTGAATGTGAGGGACTAGGGCTTCAAAGACTTCAGAGTTTTTATAAATAGCATGCGTGAAGTACACACTGATACCTTCGGTTAATTCAGAATCATAAGGTGAGTACCAAGCATAAGGAAGGAAGCACTGCCATGGCTCAAGCTCTTGTGATACCCAACTGTTCAGTTCTTCTAAGCGCTGAGCAGTTTTTTGTATGTGTTGTTCGTGTGATTCACAGGTAGGAAGGTTAGCTGCATTGGAATTACTAAGCAATGCATGCTTCCACATTAGTGTTCCATCTTTATGTATTAACCTGCACGGGTGTACTACAAGACCAGAGGGTAAGTTATACAGAAAGTTCTTATCAATGTGCTTACTCATCACAGTTGCCCCCGCTGATCTTCATAGTATTCAAGGTCTTTACTCCAGCTATCACCAGCAAACTCGTTGTAAATAATACGGCCAATATCACGGAAGCAGTTATAGAACAGTGTGACCTTATCGATAGATGAGATGACTTGTTCTAGCGGAGGGCCATAGACAATGGCATTCCAAGTAGAAGGACAGACAGGTTCAAAGCCAGTGCTTGTAGCTTTGAGTTGTTTGATACGTTTGAATGGTATGCAAACTGGGTAGTCCCAGATCACAGGTGACGCACGCATGATCTCTGATGCACTGGTAAAAAATACAAAGCTATTAATATGACCATTGCGGTACTCATTAATAGTTTTATTAAACCAGATACGTGAGTTACGAACAGCTCCTTTAGGTGAGACCCACACGTTGCCGTGCCAGTGCTCTTGTAAAGGGTTGATTTCTATAGAGGGAACAGACGTTGCATTAACAAGCACCTGTTGAACAGGGTCAGAAGTCGGGTCAAAGTCAATACCTCCCATTACTTCCCGAGCACGCTCAATGATTTGAGGTGTGGGATAGAGAGGTAGCTTTAGACCTTGTGACTTCAGCTTATCCGCTAAATTCTGCTGCAAGCGCTCGGAGGCTTTCTTGGCTCCCGCCTGCTTCGACAGCAAATGTTCTTGTTCCAGCATCACTAATCAACGTAATTAATACATTTTTGTCCCAGTCATTCTCATCAATTTCTTCCATGAGTCCACGGAGAAACTCTAGTATTTCAGTATCTTCTTCACGTTCAGCAGTTCTGATATCAAATTCTATAGAGTGACCTGACATAAAAGTCGTTGAGTCGTTTTGTAAGTTGATAACAAGTGAGCCTGCACCACTGCGTTCAATACCATTCAAAGCAATATTGATTAGGTCATAAAGGATTAACTCAGCAGTAGCTATAAGAAACTTCTGCTCTTGTGATTTCTCCTCACCGAACTTGTCGGATTGAACGAGTTGTTGAAGTAGATCAGTACGTCTAGACATAATTGAATGACTCTTTGTTTAAGATAAGTGTTTTTAATATTTAATGTGAGGTTAGAACTCTGAGTTAGGGTCTTCTTCTTCAGCAGGCTTACGATATAACCCAGGTTGCTTAGGTTCAGTCTGGCTAATGTGACGACCAGCAAGCATGTCAGTCATGACTGCATCAAATCGTTCAGCAAATCCTGTCTCTGGATTAAGCATAAGGTCAGCACGTTCATCTATTTCAAATGATTGGTCCATCTTTGCTTGTTGCTTGAGTGCTTCTTCAATGACATACTCAGCAACTTGTTGCTTAAGTGTGTGAAGCTGACAAGCTAGCTCGAAGGATTCCATGTAGCTGTCTTGGTCAACGAAGACACCAACGTGCTGGGGGATGAGGTGGAAGGGATTACAGCAATACTTGTTTCCACAAGTTGTTTTAACTCCGGTGAATCCCAAGTCCCCCCAGCTAAACCACATTGCAATGCGTTGAGGATGATGCTGCGTGGAACTAGAAATACCATGACGCCTCCAGGCAAATTGAGGTTGTTTAGTACGTGAGTTAATGCAGCCATTCCAGTTCCAGCATTCATCGGGGTCACCGATATCTACTTGAGACCAGAACTTAAGAGCACGCTTACGCTCTTTCTTAAGCAAGCGGTCAATGTCAAATGACATACGACCTTCACGTGCTGCTGCTACACAACGAACGCAGGCTTGATGACTATCAAACCGTAGTGAATGAGTAGAGAATCTACCCATTGAATGTCCCGTATAGATACAGAGTTCACCCTCTTCAGCAGTGTTAGACATCTGTAGATGTCGTCTGCCATAGGCGTGACCTCCGGTTTTCTTACTGGGCTTTGCTTCACTCATAATTAGAAACTATTTTCAGGTCTTACATATTCACCACCGTGTGCTGGATACTGTTCAATAACAGGTAAAGCATCGAGCTGATGGTTAATCATATACTCAAACCGTGTAGAGTTTTCGTATTTAATCCTTACAAGTTTAGCTCGGGGTGTGTAGTATTCGGGGTTTCCTACTACAAGTGCGGTCATATTATTAGATGCCACACGAACACGGAGACCAATTTGGATATCTGAAGATTTCATTTTGATATATACAGTTGAACGTTTGGACTAAGACTTACTAGAAGTCATTTAAGATATGGTCTTCATCGAGAGGATCATTCTTAGGTCGTTGCCAGATACGAATTGACTTAGACTTACCGTTTGCATCTTTACGTGAGGTGACGAGACGTCTCCAGCCCATTGACTGCAATACATCTGCGACACGACGTGCTTCACGTCTGCCTTGGTTACGAGGGTCAAGCTCTAGTGCATTAGTAAGCACTTCAGCTGCAGTAACTTCTTGCCTGATGGCAATGTAAGAAGATACTTTATCCATCCAAGGGTCAGGGTCACCGAACTCTTGAATGTACTCAGCAATAGCAGCAATCTCACCACTATCAAACTCATAACGCTCGTGGTTCCTGTAGGCAGCAACAGCTGCAGCCCATAGAGAATCACGCTCATCACGCAGACGTTCCCAAGGAACTTGGAATCCACCACCAATTTCTAGTGGGACGAAGCGACGGTTACCCGTGCTATCTACAAGGAACTGGTTACGGTTAGTGGTGCCAATCATTACAAACCTACGAGGAAGTTTGGATGGCAACGAAGCATAAGGATAGCGTACTTCATCAACACGTGAGGTAATTAAGTTCTTAAAGTTCTCAATGTTTCTGATGTTGAAGTAGTTATCAATCTCAGGTAGCTCTAGTAGCCAAGCCATGTGTAATCTATATTGCTCTTTCATCAATGTGTCGAGAGGTGTTGATACCTCAGCAAACAAATCATTAGGAACAAGATTACGACTGAACATAGACTTACCAACGCCTTGTGCACCCACAAGGATTGGTAGCCATGACATTGAGCAACCAGGATTGAAGGCACGAGCAACTGCGCCAATCATCATCCGTTGCATAGCAAGCGTGGCGATGTGGTGCTTGTTACCTAGGAATACTTCGCCAATCGTTTCCCACTCTGCGTGAGGCTTAGCGTGAGCACTGCAGTGGTCGAGGTAACGACGAATAGGACAGTAGGAATTTCTACCTGCTGCATATTGAACTGCAGATTTAACCCTAGGTTCAGGTATGAATACACCGAACTCACAAGCAAGCTTTGTAGTCATAAGGTCTAAGTCATTACCTTGTAAGGCAACGGTGCGACCAGTACTGTCAGTGTATTCAATAGCACCAGTCAATTCATTCTTACGTAAGTCATGGAGAATCTCTTTGACTTGAAGGACATCACCTTCACGTTCTGCAGCAGCGTCACTACTGGATTTCTTAGGACGCCCTTTGCGTTTAGCAACCGATACATCAGGTAACGGTTCTGGTTCAATCATATTTTTCTCCTTTATAGGTTGTTCTCCCGCTGCGATTATAACTTCTGCAAAGTCAGGTTGAGGGTCGCATTCTGTGTAGCCAACAGCTGTACCAACTGCACCAAACTTAAGGTCACTAGGTAACTTACTAGTCCAAGATAAGTCTTGACGTTTGGCTAGTGAATACAGTGAAGTATGACCAGCAAAGTTACCTAAGCCACGCCACTTAAACTGCTGTGTATTCTCCTGCTTTTCACCGTGATGACCACGCAGAACCCAGTCAACCCAGTCTTCAAAGATGACTTGACCAACGCCAGCACAGGCAGCCATGACAGGTACAAAGTAGGACTCGTACTCACCGTCGTCTGATGGTCGCAGAAACTCACGTAGGAGCCACTGACAACGACGTACATCTAGGTCAGTAACGTCAGAGTGAACGAAGTTAGTAGTCTCTTCGTACGCAATATCGTCAAGCAAGAAAGCAGGGACTAACGCATCTTCGTTTAACTGAACGACAGCATTGGTGTTGCCGTACCAGAGACGCTCTGGTTTCTGACCACAGTTATCTTCTAGCTGCTCAAGCTCAAGCTCTTGCAACAAACGATTAACGATGAGCCAGTAAGCACCACGATGCTCAGCAGGATTCTGCATCTCTTTCTCTAGTGGAAAGATGGCACGGAATCTATGCTGTGCTGGAGTGTGACTAGAAGATGTATAGGTAGCAACACACCAGTCTTTAGCAGTCTGAGTACTCCAGAATTTTTCTAGTGTGGTATCGCCATCGAAATCGATGACAATCATGTTGCTACCACGGGCATTCTCTGCCTTGCGGTGCTTGTCTACAAAGTGAGTAGACGTCCAGCCGTAGCCAGCCTTAACCCAGCCTAGTAGCCAGGTGATGTCTTCATAAATATTGGACCAACCTTTAGCAACTTTCTGTGGATTAGCTTTATTACGACAGCTCTTGTGAACACTTAACTTAAGCTTCATTCTCCTCCGGGGGATACATCATATGAAATTGCTCTGCTCTTTTAAGGAACCGGGACTCATATAAGTCCATTTGATCCCCATCGATAAATATACCTTGTGAAGTCTCAGGTGTCGAGACAATGATTAAGGCAACGTCGCACTTAAATCCAGTGCGTTCGTGAAGTGCGTATCGATATGCAGCCATTTGTTGAGCGCACTTCTGAAACTTACGGAAACCTCCGAAGCCAACACGGTCACCTTTATCAGGGAACCTGTGCATGTATGGAGCATTGGATGTCTTGAAGTCAGCAATGACTTTGACGCCACCAATCTCTCCGATTAAATCAGGACAACCAGCAAACAAGTGCTTGGTACTCCAGACATAGGCAACCTCTTTGTCGTCTGACCGGAGGTGATTCCAGTCAGGTCGTAGAGGACGCTCACTCCAGTGGAGTGTGTCGAACCAATCAAGGTACTGAGTCATACCATTCCAGAAGTCTTGATACTCATCTGGTACACCAGGATCAAGACCTCGGAGATAGTTCTCACAGCCAAGGTGAATAGCAGAGCCACGAGTAGATGCAGCTTCTAGTGCACCTGGGTTATTGGCTTGCCAGTTACGCAAGCCTGCTTTTGACTTTTCACTTTCAGTACCTGAGAGTACCGTCGTGACGGACGGCATATATAAACCGGAGCACAGGTACTTGCGGTGACCTGCACTCGTTTGAATACGATAAGGCTTATCAATTTTCTGTTCAGTAGTCATCATTTAAAGAAGGTTGCGTCTCTTGGAACGCTGAGCTATAAGTTGAAGTTTCGGTTTGCTGTTGAAACATTTGGTATAACGAGCCCACTGCTTGACCCACAGCCTCGGTTACTTGACCAGATGCTTGTATCTGTTGCCGTAGTTCAAGATTCTCTTGACGTAACTCAGCAACTTCACCACGTAAAGCAATGATGTGATCCATCAGTGATGGTGGACGTGCAGCTAAAGCACCAGGGTTCTGTAGTCCAGGGGCAGCTACAGGAGCTGGTTGAGTAGGTGCAGCAGGTGCGTATGGTTGAACGGCACTCGCTTTTGCTTTCTCAATAATCTCAGCAATGCGTGCTTGCATTTCGGGAGGCAAGCCTTCGGTATTTATATTTGACATAATTAAAACTCGGCAGTGTCATCTTGTACTTTTTTCTTTTGAGTAGCGGGTGCTACGTGTGCTCCACGGTTATCAGTTCCGCCAGCAGGTAAACCTTTTTCTTCTACTTGTCTACCATCAAAGGGGTCTTTACCTTCGAAGTAATTAGGTAGCCAGATGGTTTCTTTCTGGGATTCCCATTCAGATTTAATCTTGGCAGGGACAGCTCGAACTTTAGGCAGGATGCTGTATTTGGTTTCGAGGCCGCTGCCTTTCTTGGAAATCTTAATTGAGAAGTTAGCTAAACCTTCTTCAGTCCAGGTGTAATCTTCAATCTCTTGAAGGATCTCAGAGAGTTGTTCACGCAGAGTTTTCTGTTCAATAAAGAGAACTTCTAAACGACCACGGCTAGCTGAGGTTGCAACCCAGGCGAGGAAACGACGAGGCTTGACGAAGGTTCCGTCAATCTTGGGACGTTCTGCTTTGGACCAGTCGGTCTCACGGGCAAGATCAGCAGGAGTACCAGGGTGGCTCCGAGTAACAACGTAGCCATTGAAACGGAGGTCACCAGTCTTAGGGTCCTGGATTTCTGATGCATACTGCCATCCCATGATGGCGTGCCCTGTTTCGTAACATCCAAGGAGGCGAAATTCTTCAGATTCTCCATCTTTCAGTGAACTTGGTTTCCAATATGGTTGAGGTTCTTTAGTTTCGATTCGGTCTTGTGACTCCAGTAATTCTGGAGGTAATACTTGTAGGGTCATTGTTTATCATTGTTTGACACTATTAAGTGTAAGACTAATTGTTAATTAGCGTGGGAAAATTTTTGATACTAAAAAAGGGCTTCACGCGAGCCCTTTGGGGTACATCATTTAAGAGTTGATCGACAGCTTTCTAGATATTGAATCATAGATTTTCTAATAGACATAAGCTCGTCATAACATCCAGCTTCTTTAGCTTGAGTGCGTAAGTCGCAGTCTGGTTTATAGACGCTTTCAATCATTAAACTGTAAGCAAGTTTAAGCTTTTCCATTAGTACCAATCAGGATAGTTCTCTTCAATATCTAAGCGACTATACTTAGTAGTCCGGCGTCGGGTCGACTTCCGAGTAGCCCGCTGCTTGTCCCGTTTGCGTGCGACTTCCGTTAGTTTTTGCGAGCTCCTTTCGAGTAGTGAAGTCGTTCGCGACGATAGCCCGATAAGGGCTGTCACTGTCGTCCTTGCGATATTCACGGAGATATCCTTGGACACAGATAGCACGCCCTTTGCGGAGTCGGTCAGTGAGTTTATTCTTTCGTTGTTCATGGAGTTCAAGGAATAGCCAAGTAGTTACATCTTGGTTGTCAAGTGTGGTGCCAATCTTAGTTGCAACCATGCTGTTCTTACGTTCTTTAATTTCATCTGAACCAAAGAACGCATTACCTAATACGACTTGATTACAGTACATATCTTTAGGGATATTCTGTTCAATCGTAGTAACGATAAGGTCTAGTGGTTTAGATGTATCGTCGGAGAATACAATGTTGCCTGTGACTAAAGCACGGGTGCCTGGTTTCCAGTCAAGGAAGTTTTGAAGCTTTGGACCTTGCCTGTCGTAGCAAAGCACTCTGAATCGTACCTCGCTTGCAGAACCATTAGAGGGCACAACAGCGTTAGCACCGCAATAGTCAAGCCCATAAGCTTTGATTGGATCACCGACGAAATCTTTAAGTTCAACGGTTGCTGCTATAAAATTCATTCTTGAGACAGATATAGTTTTTATCAGTCTTAAGTGTAAGAGTTAAGTCAATCATTTGTGGGGTCTGGGTAAATATCAGAGCAGGGATTCTTGCGTTCTTCTTCGATTGCTTTTAAAACATTAGCTTCCATATCAGGATTCTTATGTTTACGTGCAATCTCAAGCACTTCTTGTAGTTTCTGTAGACGATTCATCGGGCCACATAGCGTCAGCAATTGTTGGCAACTGCTCTTTTAATATCTGTAGAGCATTGAGAGCGATTTGTGTATGCTCCCATTGAGTGCCATGCCAGCTACGTAAGTCAATGTAGTGTAACCAGCTGCGAATAGTTCCAGACATATATAGCCTGGTCGTTGTATTTAATGGTAACACTGCTCGTGCACATTCTTTAGCAACACCTGCATCAAGCATCTCTTGATACAGTTTTGTAGCTGCATCAAAGTGTTCAGAAATATCTTTACCAAAGTTAGCTTCAAGAGCTTGAGGCATATCGTCAATTGAGTTCTGACGATTCTTTAAATCCTGCCTGCGTAGATGTGGCATCTCTAATTCAGTAGCAACTGCGTAGCGTTGACTAAATTCTTGGAAAGAAAATGAACGATGTCTTAAGATTTGTGGTGCAATTGCTCGTGTTGTTTGTATCTCAAGACACATAGACGCCATCTCAAAGGGAGACCAGTGCTTGTGTCTAATAAGATACTTAAGTAAGCCAACCACATTAGGGTTGTCTTCGTTAGCGGGGTTAGAAACACGGGCAATCTTTCCGATAAGTTTCTCAGCATCTGGTGTAATCCAGACAAGTTTAGCGTCGTGCATAGCTAGATATAAGTGTGCGTATTTGTTTAACAGTCAGCTTATCGAGCTGCTTGTCGATGTAGTCAAGTAGTACTTGTTTGTATTCAGTCTTCGTCATTGCCTCCAGTCTTAATCTTGCCGTACATATTTGGCCTAACGTTTCCGTAGCCAGACCTAATATCTAACACACTACCGTTGTGAGTTTTTACTTTGTCGTGGTAGGCATCAAAGATATCAACCTTAGTGTAGGCACGGACAGCATCATATGAAGTCTTACCTTCAACTACATACATAACAACATGTGTATCTGAAGGCAGGCCCTTGTGGTCAAATGTATCTGGGTTAATCTCTTGGTCAAGTATCTGTATTCTGTTGAGTTCTTGTTTTGTAAATTCAAGCATTATTGTAAAGAGCGATATACGGGTGAGCTGGTGTAATCAAAATGAACACCATCACTGCCAGGTGTATAACCACCAAGGAAGTTAATACCTAATTCATCAGAGATAGATGAAAGGTTTTTATTGTAGCCACTGAAACGGTCACTACCAGATGGAGCACCAACAAGTCGAATAGAATTTGCACCTCTGTTTTGCAGAAGTCGAACTTGAGATCTAACAGTATCCCAGTCGGCACCACTATTAAGAACTCCAGAAGAAAGAACAACGTCTTTACCTTTGAATGTTCCTTGTGGGCGACTGTTCAATAAAGCAAGTGTGTCAGCAGCTCCTCTGCCCCACATTGCATCACTATCTGAATTGCCACGAGCGCCGCCATGACCTAAGCCAGTAGCAATGCTATCTCCGTAATACAGTGCATTACTAGGATTAAACTCAGGTGGTTCAACATCCATCACTGCAGGTGCTTGTACAGATGCCTCTGGTTTTGCCACAGGCGAATCTACTTTCCCAGGCTTAGGTGCCTCTCTGTTAAAGGTAGGAGCAGGAGTAGGGGTAGGAGTAGAAGTAGGTTTTTCATTAGATTTATTAGTTCGTTTGTCAAATCGTGGATCAAAGCTTCCTCTAGCTTCTACATCACGATCACGAATGTCGAAAGGTTTAGCTTCGCCATAGCTTTTAAAAGCTTGTGCTTTAGATTTAGCGTCTGATTGTTTTGACATCACGCATACTGAGGTAGATTTTGGTTGGCAGTCTCAAAGAAAGCGGGCATACGAGAAGCCCTGGTATCACTTAATCCTTCTGCTTTGCCACGGGTGTAGAGGCTATCTGAGCAACCCAGCCAGAAGTTTGACGAGAGATGCTTGTGATCTGCTTCTCCTTTAAGGGACTGAAGAACCCAAGCGACCGTAGCTCTCCTAAGCTTATTGAGCTCTTTGTCAGGCGTAAGACCGAGTTCGTGGCAGACGAGTGTATTCGCTGCGACGTGGGTAGTTTCGTCTCGGCTGATGTCGGCACTTGTAGTTCTAAGCCCGGTGTCACCAAGGAATCGGAAGATGGGAAGTAGTACGAAAAACACCGACCTTTCAAGTACAACTGCCTTGAGTACAGGATGTCTGTCGAGTTCGAGCCACGCTTTAGTAATACGCGCAGCCTCCTTTTCAATCCGGTCTGGGACGCTATGCGCTTGAGCAGCGAAGTTAAGCGCGATATCATGATTCTCCTCATCTTTAACGT
>WLWG01001980.1_pt1 | contig 16736 bp, 14 predicted proteins | sample 6712871 | NCBI WGS metagenome assembly WLWG01 (sample SAMN12718693, study PRJNA515312) | sponge metagenome | isolation source: marine sponge | host: Mycale hentscheli | place: New Zealand: South Island, Marlborough, Capsize Point | collected 2003-05-01
CAGAGTTGATGACAGGACCGGCAGATTAAATAAAAATTATTATAGTGAAAATCGCTTGAACCCTGTTGCCTGTTTATTGCTTGCCTTTTTATTGACTACAGGAAGAAGACTCAAAGAAGCAGGAACTCTAATTTGGACCCAAGTTAAATTAGGTGAAAGCGCAAGATTAGAATTAAAGAAAACTAAAACATCTAAGAAAAACAATAAGCTTGTATTTAAACTAGGGGAGGAAGCAGTAAATATTTTAAATTTAATTTCTAGAGATAGATTAAACAATCCAAAATCTAGTTTCTATTATCCTATTGGGGACGCTAGAAACAATTATATCTTCCCCGCTAAAACATTAGGAAGAAAAATAAAAGGTGGAACATCTAAGGTGTTGCATATCCAAGACCCAGGGGCAACATGGGACAAGGTTTTAAAATTAGCCGGAGTTGTAAGACATATGAAAATTCACTCAACTCGTCACTCGTTTGCAACAAACTTTTATCGAGTAACAAAAGATTTAAAAGCATTAGCAGAAGCACTTGGAACAACAGAAGCGCAGGCTTCTCGATATGCCAAACTCGACGGGGAACCAATCAAAGAGGGAATAGATAAAATAGATTTTTATGGCAATAAAGATAAACCAAAACTTGCAGAAGTTGTTTAATTGTTCTCTGGTCCTAGATTCCTGTTTCCTGTATAAGGTTTAATATGGGCAAAGATAAATGGGCAGAGGTTTTTGAATATTTAAGATCATCAAACAGAGATCCTAAAAAAACTTTAAAGCTATTAAAAGGAAGCGATAAAGGAATTGAAACTAGTTACACGGTTTCTAGATCCTCCTATTCAATGAATGTTATTGCAACCATTACACAAAAGAAGTTAGATCCAAAAAATAAAGGCAAGACGTTAACTCACATTATTAGGACTTGGGTTAAGTCTAAAGATTTTCAAGATTTTTATAATCTAATAAGAAGCAACGAAAAACTTGTATGGAAAAAAGAAAAAATTGAGGAATACGTTAAGCAAATAAATGATCTTTGGAGCAAACCTAATCAAAAACATTTTAGAAATTACTTTGAAGCTACTAAAGGTTATTTGATAATGGGAACAGGATCTAAAGTAGGAACAAAAAGAAAAGTTAAAAATAGTTTGTATGGTGCCGATGAGAAAACAATCAAATCAGCAGTAAAAAAATTAAAAAAAAATTATAAAAATAAAAACTAATTACCGATAGCCCCTTGTCATCGTCGGTTATCACTTCCCCCACATATTGTTAAATAATTCTGTTCCATTATTTACAATGTATGAAAACAAAAAACTCAATAGACAAAACTCTCGATAGAGAAAATGCAAAAATAGAAATTGCTTCAGAAGATCCAAGATCAGAAAAAGAATTATCCGATTACGGGGACATGGAATTTGAAAAAGGATTTAAGCTTTATCAAAAAGAAAATCCAGGCAAGACAGAAGATGATTATATAAGGGACATTATTGGTCTTGATCTGGCCATGGGTCCAGAAATTTCAAGAGAAAATTTAATCAAGATGTTGGAGAGTGAATTTCCAAGAGTTTATAGGCTCTATAAAAATAACTTACCAAAAATACCAACAATCGAAATCAAGAAGATGTTGGACAATTTAGATAATGATCGAGTGTCTTTTGCAGGCGGGGGAAATGGACACAACACTATGAATAGAAGTGAATTTAAAAAACTTCCTTTCAGAGATCGTATTGAAAAAATGTTCGGTGTTTCATTGAAAGGTGATGAAACGTTAACTGAAATACAAATCAAAATTGACGGACTTAAACCAATCCTGGACTTGAAAGATTAATTATGAATTACGACGATAAAAATCCAGAACATAGAAAACAATTAAACAAATTTTTAACTAGACCTAGACCAAACCTCAATAGAGTTGTTTATGATCCGAAACAGAAAACTCCAAACAATAGTGCTGAATATTTTTTAAATAAAGCAGACACAAATAAGGGATTAGAGAAAGAACCCGGCTATGATTATTCTAAAGATCCAAACTTAATAAGACGAGTTAAATATTTAGCTGAAACATTTGATAATGCCGATCTTGGAACTTCTTTAGACAAAGCAATAGAGAATGAAGATAAACAATTGGCAAAGCTAGGAAGAAATCCGAAAAATATTCTACAAAGAAATTATCCAAAAGAAGCAACTCCGGACCAGGTGAAATATTTAAAAAATAACTTGGATAAAATGAAACAACAAAACAAACCTACTTATAGAAAAGGTGAAGCAAAAATTGTTGTTGATGAATTGGAAAGACAGAAAAAATTAAAAAATCCTATCTTAAATTCTAAACCTGTTGAAATAAATTTTAACCCTATACCCTCGTCACCCGCTGAAGATCCAAGATTAAAAGAACTTGAGGCTAGAGTAATGGAAAACAAAAGAAGAAGTGATGAAGAAAAATTAAGACAAGCTAATAGCGGTTTAGGTGGTCTTCTAGGAGTGAAACTAAATGACTAAGATCACCAAAATTGAAAGAGAAACTATGATCCAAAATCTAAGAGAACTTTCAAAACTATCTATGAAAGCGAATATTAAACATCACACAGTTATTGAAAAAAATCTTTCAAACACAATCGAATTAACAAAATTTATCAAAGAGGACAGATCCAAAATATCAAGATTAGAAAATGTAATTGATATGAAGCAACGAGAGATCGATGAACTGAATTCAAAACAAATGGATCTACTTTGGGATTTAGCAAAACTAGAAAAAGAAAACATCACAATGAAAAAGGAAATTCAAGAAGATGAATTGAGATCCGCACAGGTTCAAAAGAACATAAAACAATTCATAGATAACGAAAGCACGGACAATTAATTATGACTATTAAAATTTATACAAAAACAAAAATTCAGAAAAATAAAAACAATCATATCCAGAAAATGTATGGAGTGATCGAGGGTCCAATTCACCACATGATGAAACACTTTCCAAATGAATTTGGGTTTATGCGTCATGAAACAAAATCAGATTTAAGAAAGAAAAAATTAGATGAGCAATAGAAAATTTATTCGTCCGAAAGATGTTGAAGATTTATTTTCAATTAAAGTTTCAACACTTTCAAAACAACGGCAAGGTAAATACGGCCTCCCTTATACGGTTGTTGGACGACCTAAAAACAAAAATAGAGGCGGTGTAATTTTATACAATGTTGATGAGGTCAACGAGTACTTAAACAAGAAAGGCAGATCAACGTTGTATTAACAACTCATAGACAAGGAGAAACATTATCATGGGTAAATTCAATAAAGAACTAGCGAAAAAAATATCGCTAGAAACAGCAAACGTAACTGACGGACCTGCAGATAGCCAAGGTGTAGAAATTAAATCACCGGGCAAAATGTATTGGTTCACAATCAAAGGTAAAACAATCGAAGATTTGATTGAAGTTACAACTACTAAACTCTTTGATCCAGACGGAGAGCAACAGGAATACTTAATCCAAGCCGAAGATCCAGGATTAAGAGAAAAAATCTTCAATAAAGCGGACGATAATATCAATGTAAAATTAATTGCCAGATGTTGCAATTGGTTCGGAACTGAATTTCTTTGGTTACCGTCTATTAAAACAAGAGGGAATTCAAAGCTAGCGTCATCTTCAGCACGAAAAGGAATTGAAAGAGGACTAGACGGAAATTGGATCAAGTGCCAATGGAAATCGAATTCAGTTGGTTGGCAAAGTTGGAGTCACCCGGGAACAGATAAAATTCCAGAGTGGTCCAAAATGACAGACGAAGAAATTATTGATCAAGTATTTGACGGAAGAATAATTGAAAGCCTAGATCATGAAGCATTAATCAGAAACGTTGGGGGTAGTGTTTAATGCCTACTACTAAAAAAATGGAATTAACATTTAGAGGAAAACACTCGTTTGATGATTGTGATTCTAAAAATGATTTAATTAAAAGATGTGATGAAATTCAAGATTGGTTTGAACAACTTCCGGAAGAAATGGAAGTGTCTAATTCCGACGATGATTATTTAATTTTTAGCGTTGAAGCAAAAGATAAGGATGATGTCAAATACTATAAGAGAAAGGGGTTTTGTTAATGCCTACTGAAATATTAAAAACTTTTAGACAAAAGAAAAATGTAAAGCTTGGAAGAATAAAAACACACCAAAGAGTTTTTATAAAGCCTGAGTCAGTTTTCCAGAATCCGGACTCAATGCTTATGGATAAAATAATAAATAACATCAAACAAGAAATGAAAGGAAAGAATGAAAAGAAAACTAATGGAGGATCTAACAGCTAATGAAATTTTTGAACTATATAGAAAATCAATTCGAAAGAGTTTTAGTAGAAGATACAGAATTCCTTTTAGACTCGACCGGCACAATCCCAGAAAGAGTTTTGTGTCACGTGTACATTAATGTTTTTAATCCAGAAGAAAAATTTAGATTTTGGTATAAAGAAAATAAGATAGATCCACCACCATTTGATTTTGATAAGACTTTGTTGATTAGTTACAATTCAACGGCCGAGGTTGGAAGTCATTTAAAATTATATCATGGACGACCAAGTAATATCTGGGATTCTTTTGTAGAAAACTCAAGATTATATAAACCCATGAGAACGGGAAAGGGTGCTTTGACACTTCTTGCAACTGCAGGACATTATGGAATTAAAGATAAAATGTCAGAAGCAGACAAGGAGAAAAATTTAGATTTAATTTTAAGAAGAAACGAATTTAGTCATCTTCCGTTTGATTATACTAACGCAGAACAAAAACAAATCTTGGACTATTGCGAAGCAGATACTGAATTGCTTAGACAGTTATTCATAAAACAAGTTTTAGATATTGAAAATAAAATGCAATTAAAAACAGATGATGATTTTGACGGTGAGTTATGGAGAATATTAAACCGTGGCTATGCAATAGGTTGTGTAGCCCTTGTTGAAAGAAACGGGATTCCGATAGACGTAAATCTAGTAAATAAATTTAATACTTATTGGCCCCATGTTAAGAATGATTTGATCAGAGAAGCGAATAAAGAAATAAAAGTTTTTAATGATGATTTAACTTTTAGTTTTGAAAAATTTAATCAGTTAATTATTAGAAATGGATTAGACCGAAAATGGGCCAGAATGAAAACAGGAAATTTCTCAACCAATAAAAAGATAATTAAACAACACCTGGACAATGAGGAAATTAACAAATTTAACGAAATAAGAACCTTGCAAAACATGACAAAACTTACTGCTTACACACCAGGAAATGACGGCAGAACTAGAACTAGTTTTAATATGTTTGGAACTGTAACCGGCAGAACTTCCCCGTCATCTTCAAAGTATGTTTTCAGCGCTTCGAAATGGGCAAGAAATTTCATCAAACCTAGTCTTGGAAATTATTTAGTTTATTTAGATTATAAATCACAAGAGCCTGCAATAATGGGCTACCTATCCGGTGATGAGAATAAAATAAAAGCATATCAATCTGGAGATATTTATATTCACACGGCAAAACTTTTTAATTTTCTTCCACAAGGGGTGGTAAGGGATAAGAAGAACAAAGAGAGAGAAGCAGTAAGACAAACTTTTAAAGTAATTGATCTAGCAAATAATTTTGGTCAAGGCCCGTTATCAGTTGCAGAGTCTTTAAAGTGTTCCGTGTCACATGCTAAATTTTTAATGGGACAATACAGAAATATTTTTAAAGTTTATTTCAAATGGATAGACGGGTTTATAGAAAATGGATTAGGTAAAACTTATTTTTCAACTTGTTATGGTTGGCAAAGACATATTAAATCTTTATTCACAATCAAAGACGGGAAGAAAAAACATATTCATAAAAGTTTGTTGAATTGGCCTATCCAGGCACATGGTGGGGAAATCCTAAGACAAGCTTTAATAGATTTAACTGATGAAAATTTTAAGGTTGTTGCTTTGGTTCATGACGCAGTTATGCTTGAGATCCCGATTCCAGAATTTAAAGAAAAATTAAAAGAAGCAAAACAGATCATGGTTGACGCTTCAATAAAAGTGGTTGGTGGTCCTATAAACGTGGATCAAGAAATTATAAAATCAAACTATGAACAAGAGTTTAAAGACCAGGAACTTTTTAAAAAAATTATGAGCCATATAGATAGGTACACACGATCTGGATCAAAGGTACACCCAGAACAGGAATACCGCCCTATATAATTAATAATATAATTTAATAATTATTATAATATGATCCGCCCCAGAAAATATAAACTGCCACCTAAAGAAAATGAAAATTCAGATTCATTTTATGCCGGTGTAACATTTACAAGAGGACCTATGCACATAAACCACTTTTACGAAATATCAAAATGCGGAGTTAATGCTTTAAGATTGTATCAATATATTAGAACTGTACAGGGACTGAAATATCCAGGTGCAGCCGAAAATTCTCACTTGCCCATTAAGGTGGATAATAAAAAACTTTATGAATGGTTTGGAGTTGGACCAAATAAAAAATGGGAGGCAATTTGTAAATTAGAAAAGAAAAAAATTATAAAAGTTAGGCGTGGAGGTAGAGGAAGATTACCAACCGTTGAAATCATTTTGCCAAAAAAGAAATTGAACTAGGTACACCCGATCGAGGGATTGCAAACAAGAAATATAGGATTATTATTAGATTACATTAATAGTAATGTTTCTTAAAACCTTGTCTAAAATTTTAAGAGATACGACCCTGGTTGATAGCCCATATTGACCAGGGTTTTTTATTTTGAAAAAGTTTTCAGCCGTCATCAAAGACCTTAAATTGTTAGTTTCTGTTAGGTGAAAAAGTTGTCTATATTTACCTTTTATCACCTCGAAAAATCCCTGGTTCATGAGTCTTTATGCGGTGTTATTTGGCGTAGGTTAACAATAATTTAGAGGGAATAATTTAAACAAACATTTTAAAATTCAGGGTAACTGCTACATGCTATTTGCTCCTCGTCACTCGTTCAAATGATACCCGATGTTACCTACCCAAAGTCAGCAAATGTAAGCAACCCGGGTTCCGGAAACATAAGGCCTGGTGCTAGAAAAAAGAGGTTTTGAACTTGCTAACCTATTGCAAAAATCGGTGGGTAACCTGGACCCTAATTCATATTTCTTTTGGTATGAATACGCCCGTTCTCAAGGCACTTGAGCCAACGGCCATAGAATAATTTATAAAAACCAAGGCCCTCGAGATAGATAATATTTATACCTTTAAACTTCAATTTAAGGCGCATTGTTTTCAAACTGCCTTAACCTTAACTGCGTTTGCATGATAACAGGTCTTGCAGATTGATCCTGTGTTGTATTCAAATTCAGAAAACATAATCGTGAAATCTGTCCGCGCTATTTCTGTTCGATCTTGGTTGCACATTATACACCGATCATGGGAAGTATTATCAAACAGGGATTTATGATTTTCTTTACCAGAACTATTTTGCCATGAAGCCATATTTTTTTTTTTTGAAAAAAAATTTTTATTATTTTTTTGCCTTTCTGTTTTGAAAGATAGTTTAAAAAATCGGGTTTGTGAATCTAAGACTTTCGAATTCCAAAAAGTTTTATGGGTCCCTTTCTTTCTGAATGTTAGTATTAAACTCGAAGTAGAAGCTACTCCTAAACTATTTAAGACATATCGATTAATCGAACATAAACGAGCGCTAAGACTCGATTGGGACCACTATCGACCAGGTGAGTCATGACGAACCGAGGCGACCAACAGGGAGCCTCTTAGAGCTTATTTCAGCAAAAATTAAGAGGTTAAAATCCGCGTAAAGACTCGATTATTTAAAAACAAATTGCATTTATAAATTGAATAAGTGATGATTGTATTTGTTGGTTTATTTAACTTTTATTTTTTGAAGTGTAGTTTGTTTGTAGTTTGTTTTGTAAGAGCAACTTGACGTGAGTCTAGAAGTTAGTAATATCAACAGTATTGAAAGGATTATTTAGAAAACTTTTTGACTTCGGATCAGGAGGTTCTGGGTTCGACTCCTAGCAGGCGCGCCATTAAAAGTCTAGAGTCTTCTATGTTTTCCTATCATTAGAAAGAAAAAACATGATTGGAACAGACCAGAACATTAAACATACAAAGGAAGAAAGTAGAGATTTGTGTAGTTTGTTTGTAGTTCGTTTCTGTAGTTCGTTTTATTCATACGACCGACGCGTTCATCGTATGTTCTGTTCCGTTGTATTTTTTCTTTTTGAAAATAAATTGAAAACAGACAAGGAGAAAAATGGGACAGAAATCAAAAGCGAAAAAATTAACTGACGCAATTTGCAGAAGTTTAAATAGATTAGACAAAGCATATACAACGCCTGGTGATTATCCGGGGTTAGAGTTTATGATAAGGCCGTCGGGTGTGAAGACTTGGTATTATCAATACCGAACAAAAAATAAAAGATATCCACTAAGAAAAAAGATTGGAAGATATCCGGTGATTGGTGTTGTTGAAGCTATTAAACGAGCCAAGGTTTTATCTACAAAAATTTATAATGGTGAAGATCCAAAAGAAGCAGAAAAAATTGACATCTTAAATTTGCAACTAGGTGAAGCGATAAGAAATTATTACAAAGAAGAATTAACAACTGTTAATCAATATTCGCCCAAAACTATTGAGGCAATAAAAGGTGTGTTTGGTCCTTGGATTTTAAGAGATACTTACAATAAAGATATTTTGGACCGTGTCGCTAAAGTTGAGGATATACAATATAAAAAACTGTCTTCAATAACTCCGAAGATGTTTAAAAATCTTTACAATGCAGTTGGTTCTAGATCCCCGATTAATGCTAATAGACTCCAGGAATATTTAAGAAAATTTTGGAATGATTTTGTTAAAGCAACAAACAATCCATTTGTATTGAAGAAGAAATATAAAAATACAGAAAATGTTTATTTAGATTATTTAGACAAAACAGAACTTCCAAGGGTGATGAAAGTATTGGTTCAAATTGACTACAGGACCGGAAGATTAAATTATAATTACTATAAAGAAAAAGGCTTGAAGCCTGTTTCCTGTTTATTGTTGGCATTGTTATTAACTACAGGAAGAAGATTAAAAGAAGCCGGATCCTTGACCTGGACACAATTCAAACAAGGTGAAAGTCCTAGATTAGAGTTGAAGAAAACTAAAACATCTAAAAAGAACAATAAGCTTATTTTTAAATTAGGTGATGAAGCAGTTAATATTTTAAACTTAATTGCTAAAGATAGATTGAACAATCCAAAGTCTTCTTTTTATTTTCCTATTGGAGATCCAAGAAACAATTATATTTTTCCGTCTAAAGCTTACGGAAGAAAAAACAAAAAAGGCAAAACTGAATGTTTATTTATTCAAGATCCTGGAGCCACTTGGGATAGTGCTTTGTTAATGGCGGGAGTTCAAAGACACATGAAAATTCACTCTACCAGACATACTTTCGCAACGAATTTTTATAGAGTCACAAAAGATATTAAAGCACTTGCGGAAGCTTTGGGAACAACAGAAGCCCAGGCGTCTAGATATGCAAAACTAGATGTTCCTGTCGAGGAGGGTATTAATAAAATAAAGTTTTTTGGTGAAGAAAAACCAATGCTGAAAAATATTATTTAGGACTATCTTTGTTCCATTGTTCCTCGTCCCCGCTTCTAGTATAAGGTTTAATATGGGCAAGGATAAATGGGCAAAGGTTATTGAATATTTAAAAAATTCAAACAGAGATCCAGATAAAGTTTTAAAATTATTAAAAGGAAGCGATAAAGGAATTGAAACTAGTTACACGGTTTCTAGATCCTCCTATTCATTAAATGTTATTGCAGTAATAACCCAAAAAGTAATGGATCCAAAAAATAAAGGAAAGACTTTAACCCATGTCATAAGAACCTGGGCAAAGTCTAAAGACTTTGAAGATTTTTATAATTTGATGAAGTTAAATGAAAAGAAAAAATACGATAAAAAATTATTAGAAACATATGTTAAACAAATAAATGATCTTTGGACCAAACCACAACAAAGACATTGGAGAAATTATTTTAAAAAGACTAAAGGCTTTATAATGATTGATCCAACTACACACCCGCATGAAATTATGAACAAGGTAAATAAAAAAGGTGTTCATAGCTCTCTGTTAAAGATTAAATCCCGATAGCCCCTTATCATCGTCGGTTATCACTTCCCCCACATATTGTTAAATAATTCTGTTCCATTATTTACAATGTATGAAAACAAAAAACTCAATAGACAAAACTCTTGATAGAGAAAATGCAAAAATAGAATTTGCCTCAGAAGATCCAAGATCAGAAAAAGAATTATCCGACTACGGGGATATGGAATTTGAAAAAGGATTTAAGCTTTATAAAAAAGAAAACCCAGGCAAGACAGAAGATGATTACATAAGGGAAATTATTGGTCTTGATCTGGCTATGGGTCCAGAGCTTTCAAGAGAAAATTTAATCAAGATGTTGGAGAGTGAATTTCCAAGAGTTTATAGGCTCTATAAAAATAACTTACCAAAAATACCAACAATCGAAATCAAGAAGATGTTGGACAATTTAGATACTGATCGAGTGTCTTTTGCAGGCGGGGGAAATGGACACAACACTATGAATAGAAGTGAATTTAAAAAACTTCCTTTCAGAGATCGTATTGAAAAAATGTTCGGTGTTTCATTGAAAGGTGATGAAACATTAACTGAAATACAAATCAAAATTGACGGACTTAAACCAATCCTGGACTTGAAAGATTAATTATGAATTACGACGATAAAAATCCAGAACATAGAAAACAATTAAACAAATTTTTAACTAGACCTAGACCAAACCTCAATAGAGTTGTTTATGATCCGAAACAGAAAACTCCAAACAATAGTGCTGAATATTTTTTAAATAAAGCAGACACAAATAAGGGATTAGAGAAAGAACCCGGCTATGATTATTCTAAAGATCCAAACTTAATAAGACGAGTTAAATATTTAGCTGAAACATTTGATAATGCCGATCTTGGAACTTCTTTAGACAAAGCAATAGAGAATGAAGATAAACAATTGGCAAAGCTAGGAAGAAATCCGAAAAATATTCTACAAAGAAATTATCCAAAAGAAGCAACTCCGGACCAGGTGAAATATTTAAAAAATAACTTGGATAAAATGAAACAACAAAACAAACCTACTTATAGAAAAGGTGAAGCAAAAATTGTTGTTGATGAATTGGAAAGACAGAAAAAATTAAAAAATCCTATCTTAAATTCTAAACCTGTTGAAATAAATTTTAACCCTATACCCTCGTCACCCGCTGAAGATCCAAGATTAAAAGAACTTGAGGCTAGAGTAATGGAAAACAAAAGAAGAAGTGATGAAGAAAAATTAAGACAAGCTAATAGCGGTTTAGGTGGTCTTCTAGGAGTGAAACTAAATGACTAAGATCACCAAAATTGAAAGAGAAACTATGATCCAAAATCTAAGAGAACTTTCAAAACTATCTATGAAAGCGAATATTAAACATCACACAGTTATTGAAAAAAATCTTTCAAACACAATCGAATTAACAAAATTTATCAAAGAGGACAGATCCAAAATATCAAGATTAGAAAATGTAATTGATATGAAGCAACGAGAGATCGATGAACTGAATTCAAAACAAATGGATCTACTTTGGGATTTAGCAAAACTAGAAAAAGAAAACATCACAATGAAAAAGGAAATTCAAGAAGATGAATTGAGATCCGCACAGGTTCAAAAGAACATAAAACAATTCATAGATAACGAAAGCACGGACAATTAATTATGACTATTAAAATTTATACAAAAACAAAAATTCAGAAAAATAAAAACAATCATATCCAGAAAATGTATGGAGTGATCGAGGGTCCAATTCACCACATGATGAAACACTTTCCAAATGAATTTGGGTTTATGCGTCATGAAACAAAATCAGATTTAAGAAAGAAAAAATTAGATGAGCAATAGAAAATTTATTCGTCCGAAAGATGTTGAAGATTTATTTTCAATTAAAGTTTCAACACTTTCAAAACAACGGCAAGGTAAATACGGCCTCCCTTATACGGTTGTTGGACGACCTAAAAACAAAAATAGAGGCGGTGTAATTTTATACAATGTTGATGAGGTCAACGAGTACTTAAACAAGAAAGGCAGATCAACGTTGTATTAACAACTCATAGACAAGGAGAAACATTATCATGGGTAAATTCAATAAAGAACTAGCGAAAAAAATATCGCTAGAAACAGCAAACGTAACTGACGGACCTGCAGATAGCCAAGGTGTAGAAATTAAATCACCGGGCAAAATGTATTGGTTCACAATCAAAGGTAAAACAATCGAAGATTTGATTGAAGTTACAACTACTAAACTCTTTGATCCAGACGGAGAGCAACAGGAATACTTAATCCAAGCCGAAGATCCAGGATTAAGAGAAAAAATCTTCAATAAAGCGGACGATAATATCAATGTAAAATTAATTGCCAGATGTTGCAATTGGTTCGGAACTGAATTTCTTTGGTTACCGTCTATTAAAACAAGAGGGAATTCAAAGCTAGCGTCATCTTCAGCACGAAAAGGAATTGAAAGAGGACTAGACGGAAATTGGATCAAGTGCCAATGGAAATCGAATTCAGTTGGTTGGCAAAGTTGGAGTCACCCGGGAACAGATAAAATTCCAGAGTGGTCCAAAATGACAGACGAAGAAATTATTGATCAAGTATTTGACGGAAGAATAATTGAAAGCCTAGATCATGAAGCATTAATCAGAAACGTTGGGGGTAGTGTTTAATGCCTACTACTAAAAAAATGGAATTAACATTTAGAGGAAAACACTCGTTTGATGATTGTGATTCTAAAAATGATTTAATTAAAAGATGTGATGAAATTCAAGATTGGTTTGAACAACTTCCGGAAGAAATGGAAGTGTCTAATTCCGACGATGATTATTTAATTTTTAGCGTTGAAGCAAAAGATAAGGATGATGTCAAATACTATAAGAGAAAGGGGTTTTGTTAATGCCTACTGAAATATTAAAAACTTTTAGACAAAAGAAAAATGTAAAGCTTGGAAGAATAAAAACACACCAAAGAGTTTTTATAAAGCCTGAGTCAGTTTTCCAGAATCCGGACTCAATGCTTATGGATAAAATAATAAATAACATCAAACAAGAAATGAAAGGAAAGAATGAAAAGAAAACTAATGGAGGATCTAACAGCTAATGAAATTTTTGAACTATATAGAAAATCAATTCGAAAGAGTTTTAGTAGAAGATACAGAATTCCTTTTAGACTCGACCGGCACAATCCCAGAAAGAGTTTTGTGTCACGTGTACATTAATGTTTTTAATCCAGAAGAAAAATTTAGATTTTGGTATAAAGAAAATAAGATAGATCCACCACCATTTGATTTTGATAAGACTTTGTTGATTAGTTACAATTCAACGGCCGAGGTTGGAAGTCATTTAAAATTATATCATGGACGACCAAGTAATATCTGGGATTCTTTTGTAGAAAACTCAAGATTATATAAACCCATGAGAACGGGAAAGGGTGCTTTGACACTTCTTGCAACTGCAGGACATTATGGAATTAAAGATAAAATGTCAGAAGCAGACAAGGAGAAAAATTTAGATTTAATTTTAAGAAGAAACGAATTTAGTCATCTTCCGTTTGATTATACTAACGCAGAACAAAAACAAATCTTGGACTATTGCGAAGCAGATACTGAATTGCTTAGACAGTTATTCATAAAACAAGTTTTAGATATTGAAAATAAAATGCAATTAAAAACAGATGATGATTTTGACGGTGAGTTATGGAGAATATTAAACCGTGGCTATGCAATAGGTTGTGTAGCCCTTGTTGAAAGAAACGGGATTCCGATAGACGTAAATCTAGTAAATAAATTTAATACTTATTGGCCCCATGTTAAGAATGATTTGATCAGAGAAGCGAATAAAGAAATAAAAGTTTTTAATGATGATTTAACTTTTAGTTTTGAAAAATTTAATCAGTTAATTATTAGAAATGGATTAGACCGAAAATGGGCCAGAATGAAAACAGGAAATTTCTCAACCAATAAAAAGATAATTAAACAACACCTGGACAATGAGGAAATTAACAAATTTAACGAAATAAGAACCTTGCAAAACATGACAAAACTTACTGCTTACACACCAGGAAATGACGGCAGAACTAGAACTAGTTTTAATATGTTTGGAACTGTAACCGGCAGAACTTCCCCGTCATCTTCAAAGTATGTTTTCAGCGCTTCGAAATGGGCAAGAAATTTCATCAAACCTAGTCTTGGAAATTATTTAGTTTATTTAGATTATAAATCACAAGAGCCTGCAATAATGGGCTACCTATCCGGTGATGAGAATAAAATAAAAGCATATCAATCTGGAGATATTTATATTCACACGGCAAAACTTTTTAATTTTCTTCCACAAGGGGTGGTAAGGGATAAGAAGAACAAAGAGAGAGAAGCAGTAAGACAAACTTTTAAAGTAATTGATCTAGCAAATAATTTTGGTCAAGGCCCGTTATCAGTTGCAGAGTCTTTAAAGTGTTCCGTGTCACATGCTAAATTTTTAATGGGACAATACAGAAATATTTTTAAAGTTTATTTCAAATGGATAGACGGGTTTATAGAAAATGGATTAGGTAAAACTTATTTTTCAACTTGTTATGGTTGGCAAAGACATATTAAATCTTTATTCACAATCAAAGACGGGAAGAAAAAACATATTCATAAAAGTTTGTTGAATTGGCCTATCCAGGCACATGGTGGGGAAATCCTAAGACAAGCTTTAATAGATTTAACTGATGAAAATTTTAAGGTTGTTGCTTTGGTTCATGACGCAGTTATGCTTGAGATCCCGATTCCAGAATTTAAAGAAAAATTAAAAGAAGCAAAACAGATCATGGTTGACGCTTCAATAAAAGTGGTTGGTGGTCCTATAAACGTGGATCAAGAAATTATAAAATCAAACTATGAACAAGAGTTTAAAGACCAGGAACTTTTTAAAAAAATTATGAGCCATATAGATAGGTACACACGATCTGGATCAAAGGTACACCCAGAACAGGAATACCGCCCTATATAATTAATAATATAATTTAATAATTATTATAATATGATCCGCCCCAGAAAATATAAACTGCCACCTAAAGAAAATGAAAATTCAGATTCATTTTATGCCGGTGTAACATTTACAAGAGGACCTATGCACATAAACCACTTTTACGAAATATCAAAATGCGGAGTTAATGCTTTAAGATTGTATCAATATATTAGAACTGTACAGGGACTGAAATATCCAGGTGCAGCCGAAAATTCTCACTTGCCCATTAAGGTGGATAATAAAAAACTTTATGAATGGTTTGGAGTTGGACCAAATAAAAAATGGGAGGCAATTTGTAAATTAGAAAAGAAAAAAATTATAAAAGTTAGGCGTGGAGGTAGAGGAAGATTACCAACCGTTGAAATCATTTTGCCAAAAAAGAAATTGAACTAGGTACACCCGATCGAGGGATTGCAAACAAGAAATATAGGATTATTATTAGATTACATTAATAGTAATGTTTCTTAAAACCTTGTCTAAAATTTTAAGAGATACGACCCTGGTTGATAGCCCATATTGACCAGGGTTTTTTATTTTGAAAAAGTTTTCAGCCGTCATCAAAGACCTTAAATTGTTAGTTTCTGTTAGGTGAAAAAGTTGTCTATATTTACCTTTTATCACCTCGAAAAATCCCTGGTTCATGAGTCTTTATGCGGTGTTATTTGGCGTAGGTTAACAATAATTTAGAGGGAATAATTTAAACAAACATTTTAAAATTCAGGGTAACTGCTACATGCTATTTGCTCCTCGTCACTCGTTCAAATGATACCCGATGTTACCTACCCAAAGTCAGCAAATGTAAGCAACCCGGGTTCCGGAAACATAAGGCCTGGTGCTAGAAAAAAGAGGTTTTGAACTTGCTAACCTATTGCAAAAATCGGTGGGTAACCTGGACCCTAATTCATATTTCTTTTGGTATGAATACGCCCGTTCTCAAGGCACTTGAGCCAACGGCCATAGAATAATTTATAAAAACCAAGGCCCTCGAGATAGATAATATTTATACCTTTAAACTTCAATTTAAGGCGCATTGTTTTCAAACTGCCTTAACCTTAACTGCGTTTGCATGATAACAGGTCTTGCAGATTGATCCTGTGTTGTATTCAAATTCAGAAAACATAATCGTGAAATCTGTCCGCGCTATTTCTGTTCGATCTTGGTTGCACATTATACACCGATCATGGGAAGTATTATCAAACAGGGATTTATGATTTTCTTTACCAGAACTATTTTGCCATGAAGCCATATTTTTTTTTTTTGAAAAAAAATTTTTATTATTTTTTTGCCTTTCTGTTTTGAAAGATAGTTTAAAAAATCGGGTTTGTGAATCTAAGACTTTCGAATTCCAAAAAGTTTTATGGGTCCCTTTCTTTCTGAATGTTAGTATTAAACTCGAAGTAGAAGCTACTCCTAAACTATTTAAGACATATCGATTAATCGAACATAAACGAGCGCTAAGACTCGATTGGGACCACTATCGACCAGGTGAGTCATGACGAACCGAGGCGACCAACAGGGAGCCTCTTAGAGCTTATTTCAGCAAAAATTAAGAGGTTAAAATCCGCGTAAAGACTCGATTATTTAAAAACAAATTGCATTTATAAATTGAATAAGTGATGATTGTATTTGTTGGTTTATTTAACTTTT
>WLWG01001983.1_pt1 | contig 16714 bp, 8 predicted proteins | sample 6712871 | NCBI WGS metagenome assembly WLWG01 (sample SAMN12718693, study PRJNA515312) | sponge metagenome | isolation source: marine sponge | host: Mycale hentscheli | place: New Zealand: South Island, Marlborough, Capsize Point | collected 2003-05-01
CCTGAGAAACAAATTTGGTTCCACAGACCGAGTATTGTTAACTCATCATCACATACTTGGGAATTCTCAGGTTCAGGTACAGACTATAATGCTTTACCACAAAACGGTGGTAACACACGTGGCGAATTTGAGCAGTATGAAGAACTACCGGGTCGTGTGTACTCATCAGGTACAAACGAACTTGGTGACTTTAAAGTTGGTGACTTTATTACAGCGTTCAACAGAACTGGTAACATTACATTTAGAAACAAAGTGCAGGTGGACGAACTTGACGCTTTGAAACTAAGTTTGAGTGACGTTGCTATTGAAGAAATTTCAACTGATGTAAACTTAGGTGACGACGAAATTGGTGGTCCAAGTGATGCACGTTTAACAACACAGTTAGCTATTAGATCGTTTATTAGTAACAGACTAGGCGGCTTTGTTGACAAAACTGTGTCAACTGCTGCTGTTCCGGGTGCTATTGTACAGCTTAACGTTAACGGCCAGTTAAACGGCGAACTTATTCCTGCTACACGACAGTTTACAAATACAAACACAGATGGGTATAATTCGAGGTTACTACAGGTTGACGATATTCCAGCAAAAGACTTGTCAGCTGGTGACATTGCTACTGAAAACTACGAACAGATTGAACTTACACTTAGTGGAAATATTACTGCACTCGACGGTGCTACAATTACACAGCCCGGTGTAGCAGGTGCAGAAGGTTATGCTAAAGGTAATTTCCAAACAAGTGGTAACATTCTTGTTGCTACAATCGATGGAGCATGGGACGCAACAGATGATAGTTTAGGCGCTCCGTGGGACTCAACAAATAACTTAAACTTGTTTGTTAACGGAGTAGATAGTGGAGTTCATCCAACTAGCACAGGTACATCAACTGAGATTATTGACAACTTCTTCCTAAAAAGTTCAAACACAAGTCAGTTCTTAATACTTGATCCAGCTGGTACTTTTAACTTTACTATTAATACAATTACTAGTGTAGCAAGAACAAGCAACATACAAACTCATGTTACTGGTACAGCACACGGCCTAAACGTAGGAAACCAAGTACGTGTAGTGTGTAACGAAGACGAAACGTTTAATGTCAACGGCGAAGTACTTAGTGTACCGACATCAACATCGTTTACTATTGCAAATACAGGTATTGATTTTAGTACAACATCACGCACAGGTGATGTATTCAGCATTGTTACAAGTGCTGACGGCGGTGCACAAGGTGCTGTTACCGAAGAAAGATTTGGTGTTTGTGCAAATGTTGACAATGCTAACATCACAGGCGGTACAGGATACACTCCAACTAATGGTAACGTAATTTATAGAAATGTTCCATTTACAAATGTTACCGGAACTGGATCTGGTGCAAAAGCAAATATTACTGTTACAGCCGGACTTGTTAGTGATGTTGATATTTCGTTTGGTGGCACAGGATATGCATTTGGCGATAGATTAAGTGCAGACGCATCTAATATTGGCGGTACAGGTAGCGGTTTTGAAATCACAATCGGTGCTATTGAAAATAGAGCATATGTTAATATTATTGGTGGCGAGCTATTTGTTGCTTCACAATCATCACAAGACTTTGTTGAAGATGTAGATGCTGTAAACACAGCGTTTGATATTGGTTTAGATAATGTTAGAAGTATTAACTTTTTAGCAGGTACATTAGCAGGCGGCGGTAGTGTTAACTATACAGATAGTCGAGTTACAGTAGCTGACCACGGTTTTGTAGATGGCGATCCTGTAACATACGACACACTAGGTAACGTTCCGATTGGTGGATTATTAAATGAAAGAGTGTATTATGCAAAACGTATCACTGATGATATTTTTGAAATATACGAAGATTACTCATTATTAAATCAAATGGAGTTTTTAACTACTCCACTTAACAACAACCACAACTTTAGTTTACATCAAATTAACCTTACTGACGACAGTGTGCTTGTACGTAATCACGGACTAACAACTGGAGATGCTGTTAGATTTAATACATTAACAGATGGTAGTACTAGTAACGCACTACCAAATATTGCTGGCGATTCAATGACAGACGGCTCACGCTTCTTTGTAGGTTCGATTACAACTAACTCATTTACAATACACACACTACGTAGTGATGCATTAAGTAGTATTAATGGACTTGTAACAAACAGAACAATTATTGGTACAAAAGGCGCAGGTGCTGCAAGAGTAACACCAAGTAACGTACAAGTTACAGGTGTTGTAAACACATCTAGTAGAATTAAGTCAAACTGGAATACACTTGCTGCAACAAACATTGATGCTGAAAATATTATTTCTGGTACAATTTCACCTTCTAGATTATCATTAGCAGGTGTTCCAAATAGTGATAGTTTCCTAAGAGGTGATAGTAGTTATCAAACTGTTGTGCAAAGTTTGAAAAAAGCAACAACAACTGATAACCCAATTACACTTACAGGCAGTAGTTCAAATGCAGAATTTTATGGCGATCCAGTAAACATTGGTATTGCTAATGTTGATCTTGATCCACTTGGAACGTTTTCAACTCTAGGTGTAAGTAAATTCTTACAAACACAATTTGATGTAAATTCAAATGCTAGTGGCGAAGTGTTTATCAAAGACGGAATTGTTGATGCAGGTACATTAGACGGACTAGATAGTGCATACTTCTTAAATCCATCTAACTTAACAAGTGCTGTGCCGGTTAACAGAGGCGGAACAAATATTACAACATATGCTGTAGGCGATTTAATTTATGCTCAATCAGCAGCTAGTTTGAATCCACTTAATATTGGCAGAAGAAATACGTTCTTAAAATCAAACGGCGTTACACCTGAATGGGGTACAGCACTTGATCTTGCTGAGGGTCTAGATGTTGGATCTGCTAAACTAAGTTCAAGTAGTACAGCAACTGGTCAAATCTACAACGACAACGTTACTACAATTGAAATTGGTGGAGATGCAGAAAATGTTAAGATTGGTAAAAATAGTGATAGTAGAGATATTAGTAACTTTGTCAATACATACGAAGCAACTAATACACAAGACGTAGTTGTTAACCTAAGTGATATTAGTGTCGATACAGCAAGTGCAAGTGCAAACGGTGAAAAAGTGTTGCTGTTTAGTGATACAACACAGATACAATTTGGTATGACAGTTCAAGGCAGTGGTAGTATTCCTGCTAACACAACAGTTACTGGTATTACTGACGAAGAAGTATTTTTAAGTAACGAACTAACTGGTAGTGTTTTAACTGCTACATCAATTACATTTACTAATACTCCAATTACACTAGGTATTCGAATTGGTGATACTGTTATTATTGCTAGTAGTACAATTAGTAATTTAGACGGACAATGGCCGGTTATTGGTGCTACTGAAAATGCTACATCATTTACAATTAGAACAAATCTAAACGTCAATGCTGATCCAGCAGTAACACAAGTTGGTACAATATCAAAAGAAAATACTATTGTTCTTAAAAACCAAAATGTTGTTATCGGCGGCGGCGAGTTTGGTACAACACCGTTGCCAGGATTAATTAAAGGCGAAGGCGGCATTGGTACAGATACATCCGGCGGTTCATTAACTCTACGTCCTGGTATTAGTACTGGTAATGCAACAGGCGCAGACTTTATTGTTGAAACAGGTGAAATTGGTACAACAGGTGAAGGCTTACAAACAATTACAGAGCGTATGCGTATTGACGGCGAAGGTATTGCTACATTCACAGGTTATACTAAATTTACCGATACAACTAGTGTTAAAATTCCAGTAGGAACTAGTGCGCAGCGCCCAGGCGCAGGCGGAGTTTATGTTACATCAGCACAAGGACAAATTCGTTATAATACTGATGATAGTACCTTTGAAGGATTTGACGGAACAAACTGGGGTTCATTAGGTGGTGTAAAAGACGTCGATCAAGATACACTTATCCGCCCAGAAACTAGTGCAGGTGCAGACAACGACGAACTAGACTTCTTAACAGCTGGTACACAGCGTATGCAAATTGGTGCAACAGGAAACTTGCTATTTGGAGATAGTTTAAATAAATTTACTGTAGCATATGCAAGTGGTGATACAAATATTGCCGGCGATGTTATTGTAACAGGCGACTTAACTGTAAACGGAACTACAACAACACTTAATTCAACAACACTTCAAATTGATGATAAAAATATTGAATTAGGAACTGTTGCTTCGCCTAGTGATTCGACTGCTAATGGCGGCGGTATAACACTTAAAGGTGCAACTGATCATACTATTACTTGGTCAAATGCAAATGATAGTTGGGACTTCAGTGAACATGCCAATCTTATAAGTGCCAAAGAATATCGTATTAACAATACAAGCGTACTAAGTGCTAACACACTAGGTGCAAATGTTATTAACAGTAGTCTACAAAATACTGGCGTACTTGACGGTGGTAGTATTACTAGTGGATTTGGTAACATTGATATTGGTAGTTCAAATCTAACAGCAACAGGCAGTGTAAGTCTTGGAGCAACTAGCTTTAATGATAACAACATTACAAATGTTGGTAGTTTAGCACTTGATACAATCAGCGGTGATAACGGTTCGAGTATGAATTTTGCAAGCTCAACTGTTGTAAATGTAGATAATGTAACACAAGCATCAAACACAACAAGTGGAGCATTGATTGTAGACGGTGGTGTAGGTATTGCTAAAAACTTACATGTAGGTGGAACACTTAATGGTAACGGTAGTGGTTTAACAACATTGAACGCAACTAACTTATCAAGCGGTACAGTTAACGATGCAAGATTGCCAACTAGCCAAGCAGGCAAAACATTTACTAGTGATCTTACTATACATGGCTTCAATGCAGGCCGTGGCGGTGCTAGTGGTGCTACAAACCTAATGTTTGGACACGGTGAAAACTTAACTGCTGCTGCTGGACACAATACTGGTATTGGCGGAACATCAATGACAGGTGCGTTGTCAGGAGACAACAATACTGCACTAGGTTTTGCCACACTAAGTGCTGCTACAAGTGTAAACAACAACACAGCAATTGGCGCAGATAGCCAAGAACAACGAACAAGTGCAGGCGACGGCAATACTAGTGTTGGTGCAAGCACAATGGCAAATAGTACTGCTGGAGACAACAATACTGCATTAGGTTACCAAGCATTGGAAATTGTAACTGGCGATAACAACATTGTATTAGGTGCTACAAGTGGTAGAACACTTACAAGCGGTGATAATAACATACTACTTGGTTTTGGTATTGAAACTGCTGCAAACACCACAAGCAATTATATGCAAATTGGTAATGCTACAAACAACAATTTGAGTATTCCAGGTGTTAATACAACTATTAACACAACCAACTTAACCTACAGTGGTACAGGCGGATTTAGTGGTGTTGGTTCTAACTTAACAGCACTTAATGCTTCGCAGTTAACAAGTGGTACAGTACCAGATGGTAGAATTAGTTCAAGTAGTGTTGTACAACACCAAGCAGATATCACAGGCACAGGCACACTAGATAGTGGTGCAATTAGTAGTGGGTTTGGCGCAATCAATATTGGTGCAGATGCACTTACTGCTACTGGTAGTGTAAGTCTTGGAGCAACTAGCTTTAATGATAACAACATTACAAACGTAGGAAGCATTGCGCTAGATACTATTGCTGCTGATAACGGTTCTAGTATTAACTTTAGTAGTGCTACACAGGTTAACATTGATAATGTTACACAATCAACAAGTAGTACAACAGGTGCTCTTATTGTTGATGGCGGATTTGGTGTTGCAAAAGATGCATACTTTAATGGTACTATTAACGGTAACGGTAGTGGACTTACTAGTCTAAATGCAAGTAATATCGGATCAGGAACTGTTCCTAACGCACGTATCGATGGTACTTACAGTAACTTAACTGGTACTGGTGCTCTTGGCGCAGGTAGTATTAGTAGCGGATTTGGTAACGTCAACATTGGTACAAGTACATTTACTGGTAACGGTAGTGGACTTACAAGTGTAGATGCTACTACACTAGACGGTATTGATAGCGCAGCGTTCTTACGCAGCAATGCTGATGACACGTACACTGGGCTTATTACTGCAAACAGAAACAGCGATGAACAGTTTAGATTGTCAACACAAAGTTCAACTGGCAATCCGTACATGAGTTTCTATCAAGCAGGTACACGCAGAGCGTATATCCAATACATAAACGGTGGTGCGCTAAGACTGTACAATGATAGAACAGATGAGTATGTTGATATCAACAGTGGTGTAAATGGTTTAACATATACTGTAGGCGGAACTGCTTATAAGATTTGGCATGCCGGCAATGACGGTTCAGGCAGTGGACTAGCTGCTGACACCCTTGATGGTGTAAGCTCGGGTAGCTTCTTACGTAGCGATGCTAACGATAGTTTCAGTGGCACACTAACAGGTGCAGGTACTATTAACATCACTGGTAATATTACTGGTGCAACTATCAGTGGTGACGGTAGTGGACTAACAGGTGTTACAGCCGACAACGCTAATACACTTGATAACTTGGATAGTACAGATTTCTTACGCAATAGTGCAACAGCACAAACTGCCAATATGTACATTAGAAATGCATCACCAACACTATATTTGCGTGATACTGATCACAGAAGTAGTATGATTCATTGTAACAGTAACATTTGGTACATACTACGTGGTAACGGAAATGATAGTACAACATGGCAACAAACAGACAGTCGTTGGCCACTGGAAATCAACCTTACTAACAACAATATGACCACAGGTGGTAGTATCAATGCACGTACTGAGATTACTGCTTACGGTTCAGATGAAAGACTAAAAGAAAACATCAAGCCAATTGAAAATGCACTAGATAAAGTTAAATCATTAGACGGTGTAACATATGATTGGATGGACAAAGTAGAAGAAGTTGGCTTCTTCCCAGAGCGTAGAAAAGATGAAGCAGGTGTTATTGCGCAGCAAGTACAAAAAGTACTACCACAGGCTGTTGCACCAGCACCTTTTGATAGAGACTATGTTGTAGGAGAAGACGGCGGCAAAACTACTGAAACATTCAGTGTCAGTGGCGAAGATTACTTAACTGTTAAGTATGAAAAACTAGCTCCATTGTTTATTGAAGCAATCAAAGAACAAGATGCTAAATTAGAAGCACAAGCAGCAGAGATTGCAGAACTGAAGGAAATGGTGAAAAAACTTCTAGATAAATAGGGTATAGCCGGATTTATTCGGCTATATCACTTGACAACTTTAAATAGTGTGTTACAATAAAGTAATTAGGATATTAAATGGCACTACCATTAACAGGTGAAACGATAACAATGTCGGAAATTAGGAACTACTTCGGTGGTTCTAGTACACCGATTACTATGTCTGGCCTTGGTGCGTTTCTCGGAATTGCATCAGGAACAACTATTGCAATGAGTGCTACATTTGGTGGACAAGGATTATAAATAGGAGCACACTATGAAAAGTTTATACGAAGTTATTAATATTGACTTAGCAAATGACTATACAAAGACACGCAAAAAAGCCACTACCGAATCGTTAGGGCTTGACGGCGAACTTTATGAAGAAGTTTGGGAAGCAATTGACAACATGATTATTCCAGAAGACGATGAGAGACATCATTGGATTAATGTGATCGCACATAAAGCGGCAGCTGATTTGCTTACACTAGGAAAAGTACAGCCTGAAAATATGGTAGTAATGAGTTCGCTATCAGAAGAAGATTTTACCGAAGCAGTAACTATTGCAGTTAAAAAAGCAAGAGTGCTAAACGATCAAACTGTTGCAGCAGAAGCAAATCTTAACGTAGATACTATTTCAGAAACTATTACTTAATGAAAATTGCAATATGTGTTGCGGCAAGAGATCTTGTCCATGCAGGATTTGCCTTGTCTTTAGCAAAGATAGCAAAAACAGTTGATTGCGAATTGTTACTTAATTTAGGTACTGTAATTCCTCAACAGCGTAATCAGCTGATAAAAGACGCACTTGAAAAACAGTGTTCTCATATTTTATGGCTAGACAGCGACATGCATCTTCCTGAAAGCACAGCATTGCAATTATTAAAACATGATAAAGAAATTGTAGCTGCCAGCTACAGTACAAGAATGCCGCCTTATCAAAGTGTAGCATTTACAGATTCTAACGATTTCTCTCTAAGACTAAATGAGTCAACAGGGCTGCACAAAGTTTGGGCAGTTGGTATGGGGTGTATGTTAGTAAATACAAAGGTATACGAATATCTAGATTGGCCATGGCATCAATATATTGAACACAAAGAATCACAGTCGCTAATGGGCGAAGATATATACTTTTGTAAAAATGCAAACGATGCAGGGTTTGACATTTATATCGATGCAACATTAAGTAAAAATGTTGCACATTACGGAACTAAGAGTTTTAAATTATGAGAGCAGTTGACAGATTTGAACAACGAAGTAAAACAGTGTATAATGGACAAGATGTTTTAAAAAATCATTTTTTACACGGATATCCAAAACACTACACCGACGATACAATGGATTATAGTGTTGTTGAACAATATAAAGACCACGACTATGTTTGGATTATAGACAAACGCATCGAAACACTTAGAACGTTTCCATGGCATTTTAAACCTACCGAGCTCGGTGAGTATAAATTTCCGTATGTTTACAAACGTAGTAAAAGAATACTCAGTTGGGAAAAAGTTAAACTAGTACCAACAAAACCTTATACAGATGTTTTTGAACAAAAGCATATTTGTGCAAAGTATGATGTACTTGCAGGTAAAGCATCGTTTGATGTTTTTTACGGTGTAACATATGCAGAAGCACAAGAAAAAACTACAACTGATATGTTTTGGTTAGTTCCAGATGATGTTGAAGTAAGCGATTTTTTTAAATTTACATATATGCCTGACGACTGGAGCCAGAAGTATGTACATGTATTTCGCAACGGAGACAAAGAAAACAAAGATGGAATTATACTTGCTCCAAAAAATTATACACCAACTGATAATGAATTACTACACAGATTTTACGCAGAAAAAAAAGAAATTAGTATTCTAGCAAGTAGGCCAAAGCCTTTTCCTAAATATTCATTTAATACATACGAAGAATATACTAATGTTATTGATAATCTAGAAGTTGATATGTGTTGGTGGATACCCGATGATATAGATATAAACTCTGAATTTGAGTTTATGTACATACCTCATAGTAACCAATATGATAGGCACATAAATCATGTATTTTTAAATGGCGATAGCTATGATGGAGTTATGTTACTAAGCAAGCATTGCAGAATTAGTGAGCGTGAATTTAGACATCGATTTTTAGGAGTAAAAAAAGAACACGAGGTAGTAGCAAGTCTGCCAAAAAAGTTTGATACGTTTGTAGTAAATAACTATTCAGATTACAAACGTGCAATGAAGAATAGCAGAACAGAAATGTTCTGGAGTATTCCAGATGATGTAAAATTAACAAACGATTTAAATTTATATTTTTCGCATCACGATATATATAATAGAAATATTACGCATGTGTTTAAAAATAATAACACATATGACGGTGTAACATTATGTAGTAAAAATATAGAAATTACTAGGAAAGAAATCGAGCATCGTTTTTATTCAGAAAAAAAAGAACACAACACAATCTATAGTACTCCAAAAACATTTGATTATTTTGAAATAGAAACATACGAAGATTATTTAGAAGCTAAAGAAAATTCAACAACTGATATGTTTTGGATGAGTAGTCCACAACTTAGAATATATCAAAAGTGTTTAGATGAATTTTATATTAGCCACCATAATATAATTGACCGAAATCAAACTCATGCATTTTTACATAGTTGTGATGACAAAATATGTTTCAATGGAGTTTTTCTTATACCTAAAAAAATTACACTTACTGAAAATGAAGTTTTACATAGGCATCCTGTAAACAGAAAAGAACATAATACAGTGTTCAGTGTACCGGCACCATATGATTATTTTCAAATTGATTCTTACAACGAATACTTATATGCACTTGAAAACTCTAAAACAGAAATGTTTTGGATGAGTAGTAGGAATATTAACACATTGTCTTTTGATTTTGATTTTGTTTTTCATCATACAGATACATATGATAGAAATATAAATCATGCATACTTGCATAAAATTGATGACAACGGAAGTTTGTTTAACGGATTATTTTTATGTAGCAAGAATTGTATACTTACACAAAAAGAAGTTGAACACAGACACTTAGTAAAAGTGAAACAGCATAGTATAGTAGGTAGTACTCCAATTGTATATAATAAATTTGTTATTGACACTTATGACGACTACTTGTATGCACTTGAAAATTCTAAAACTGAAATGTTTTGGGGAGTTGGAAGTAACTTAAAAGACTATGAAGATTTTGACTTTGATTTGTATTTTCCTCACAACAACGATTATGACAGAACAACTAATCATGCATTTTTAAATCAAGGATACGAAAATGTTGATTACAACGGTTATTTTCTGTTTAGTAAACACAAGCTCGTTACACAAAAAGAAATTGAACACAGACATATTGTAAATGCAAAAGAATGGGATATTGTAGCAAGTGCATACGGTGACTACGATATATGTTTTGTTGATACCTACGATGAATATTTAAAAGCAATGGACGAAAGTGTTACTGAACTCTTTTGGGCTGTAAGTCGCAATATTAATATTGATAACTATGATTTTGATTTAGCCTTTGATCATCACAATACATATGATAGATTTCAAAATCATACATTTATTCATAACGCAAAAGGTCAGCAAACACGCAACGGAGTATTTTTATTAAGTAAACATAAACCAATTACACAAAAAGAAATCGAACATAGACATTTAGTTGATGCTAAACATTGGGACATTGAAGCTAGTCAAGAATGCATTTATAACATGTTTCTTATTGAAACTTATAATGACTATCTCGACGCAATGGAAAACAGCGACACTGAAATGTTTTGGGGATATAGTAATAATATTGATATTTCAGAATTTGATGAAAGTGAATACTATTTTTCTCATGATAATTTTTATGATCGAAATATTAATCATACATTTATACATTTAGTTGATGATTTTGAACTAAGAAATGGTTTGTTTTTGTTTAGTAAACATGCACCAGTAACCGAAAAAGAAATTGAACATAGACATTTAGTAAAAGCAAAACATTGGGATAATGTTGCAAGTTTTCCTATAAACTATCAAAAGTTTGTTATAAACAATTACAATGATTATTTACATGCAATGCAAAATTCAAAAACTGAAATGTTCTGGGCAATACCTAGTGATGTTGAAGTTGATATTAATTTTGAATTTGATTTGTACTTTACACACGATAATACCTACGATAGAAATATTACACATATTTTTAAAAATGGAGAACACTGGGACGGAGTTGCATTGTTTTCAACACATTCTCCTGTGACAGAGCAAGAAATTAATCACCGTTGGTATGCTCATAGAAAAGAACACGATATTATTGTAAGCCATCCTAAGCCGTTTCCAATTTACAATATTGAAACTTATGATGATTATCTTAATGCATACGACACGTCTCCTTCAGAAATGTTCTGGGCAACAACACCAAACATTAAAATTAACGAAGACTTTGATTTAAGTTTATATTATAGTAGACACAACAGTTATGATAGAACAATAAATCATACATTTATACACAGAGTAGACGATAACGATTATCACAATGGATTATTCTTATGTACTAAACACACTCCGTTAACTGAAAAAGAGATTGAACATAGATTAATTGCTCGTAGGAAAGAACATGATATTATTGCTAGTGGTCCTGTACAATACGAAAAGTTTGTTATTAATACATACAAAGATTATGAAAACGCAATAAAAAAATCTAAAACGGAGATGTTTTGGATGATTCCACCAGAAGTAAACGTAAGCGACGATTTTGAATTTGATTTATATTTTACACATAATCAATGGTTTGAAAGAGAAACAAATCATGTGTTTTTAAATGGTAATGCTAGAGATGGAATAAGTCTAATTAGTAAAGCTAGTCCAGTTACACAGCGTGAAATTGATATGCGTTTCCTAACCAATAAAAAAGAGTACAATATAGTTGCAAGCACGCCTACATTTTATGATATTGTGTTTATTAGCAAAGACGAAGAACATGCAGATAATAATTATAAGTTACTAACTGATAGATTTCCTCTTGCAAAACGTGTGCATGGAGTTGAAGGTATTCATGCTGCACATATCGAAGCTGCAAAGTTGTGTAAAACTGATATGATTTGGATTGTTGATGCTGATGCCGAAATAGTAGAAAACTTTAACTTTGATTATTACGTGCCGGCATACGACCCTGATAGTAGAAAAACTGTACATGTATGGAAATCACAAAATCCAGTAAACGGATTGATATACGGATACGGTGCTGTAAAATTACTTCCAAGAGAACTTACATTAAATATGGATACTAGCAAACCAGATATGACAACTAGTATTAGTCCACTGTTTAAAACAATTAATCGTATTAGTAATATTACTAAATTTAATACAGATGAATTTAGTACATGGCGTAGTGCGTTTAGAGAATGTGTAAAACTTGCCTCAAGAGCAATTGATGGGCAGTTAGACGAAGAAACAGAATTTAGATTAAATGCATGGTGTACTAGAGGCAAAGATAAACAGTTTGGCGATGCAGCAATTAACGGTGCTAATCACGGCAAAAAATACGGAGAATCTAATAGAGGCAAATTAGAAGCTCTAGTAAAAATTAATGACTTTAATTGGCTACGCAATGAATTTGATAAGTTCAAAAATAGTTTGTAATTTTTGTTGATTGGTTTTGCTACGAAGTGTATTTGCTAATCCGTTATGAAGCGGCTTGGGCCATTTGCTAAAAGTTGCCCAAGCATAGCCGTCGTGCTCATCATTTAATTTTGGAATAAATTCTTCTTTAATTACACACAAATATGTATGAAAATTAAAAGTATCGTCGTTACTAACAAATGTTTCTAATGGAATAAGTTTTACAATATTGGGTACATGTCCAATTTCTTCAGAAATTTCTCTTTGTAAGCCTTCCCACGGTGTTTCTTCTTTTTCGTTTTTGCCACCAACTAACCCCCAAACGTTTTTATTCTTACTTTGTATTCTATGTAAGAATAAAAATCGATTAGTATCTAATGTATAGAATAGTGCACCGCTACATATAATCTTGCTCATACATATAATTATGCGTCAAGTAGTATTAGCCATGTACCATGTGAATATTCGCCTTCGTAGGCCTTAATCCAATCTGTGCCAGTCCATGTATAAATTACGCCTGTTGCTAAATTCTTCTGATTAATACCGTTTGTACTATCAGTTGAATCAATTACAGTTTGCCAAGCAGTGCCGTCCCACTCAATAACATCGTTAGCATTTGCTACAAAATCAGTTCCATCGTTGTTTTTCCAAGCATCAGGACCGTCATAGGCATAGTTATACGGTGTATCGCCAACACTACCGCCAACGTTTTCACTAGTGTTAATTGCTTCTAATAACAGTATTCTAAATCCGGCTACTTTATCGTCTGTTGGATTATAATTCTGTGGCTCAACAATTTTGTCAAAACTTGTATAACTATTACTATTACGTGCAGGACCTTCAACAACATCGCCAGTTGGTAGTGTGTCGCTATCCCACGTTATTGTTAATTGTGTTTCGTCCATAGGATTTATTGTGATTTGTCCTACAATAAAACTACCCAGTTCGGTTCTTAGACGTATTTGACTTAATCCAGCAGTATATGTTCCAGGATATGATTCGATAATAGTATTCCAATTAGTTGTTCCTACTTCTCTTTTGTCAACAAGTCTTGCTATATTACCTGTAATGTATACTCCAAAGTTTTGATAGGTAGCAGATAATGTTCCTCTTGAATTAATATTAGCTGTGATATCAGTTTTTGTTTCTGGATCACTATTTACAGTAGTAGTTTTAGTTAAAGGAACTGGCGTATCGGCATATGCACTAAGTTCAGGTACTGTATCACCTAAGTCAACAGTTCCTCGTGTTTCGTCAAATATGTTAGCAACAACTTGTGTAATAACACCAAGTTTTTTAACTTTAGCTGGTGGCGATATAAAGATAGGTGTACTAAAACTTAATGTACCAACATCAATTTCGCTATCAACTCCAATTGGCTGTGTTCTATTTGAAAAGCTAATTTGTTCTAAATATACGCTAGTTAAACTAGTCCAATCAATGTAATTATCTGTAGTTTGAATTTCAAGACTAGGATTAAACAATGATAATATCTGTTCCATAATTTGGAGTTTTTGATCTGTATTACTACTCCAAATATCAACATTAACACGTAGCATATATGGTGTAGGCATTATGCGTTCTACTGTATAATTTTTACCCTGTGTATTAAGGTATTCGTTGCCTGCTTCGTCATAAGCTCTTTCACGTATATTAACTTTTTCAACGTAAGTAGCATCTGCTAGACGCTCTCTGTCTAGCTCCAATCCAGTAATATATACAGCCATGCGTGGCACACTTGGCATTTTATTTTCACTATTTTCTTTGATTATATTAGCAACTTGTCTTGTTAAATCGCCGTAACTTACTGGTATACTTCGTAATCCGCCGCTGCTATCTTGCCATTGAAAACCGCTACACAAACGTACTAGTTGTGTTATGTAACGTCTAATCTGTCCATCATAAAAATGTTGCATTAATTATCTGCCTTTGGTTTAAGTGCTTTAGATAAACTTTGTTTTTCTACAACAGTATCGCCACCAATTGTCGAGGTAGTCGAATTGTTAACAAACCCTGTTTTAAGTGTTGAGCGTGTATCAGTATTACTTAGTGTCATTCTAACACCGTCTTCAACTTTAATCCATCGACTATTATCGTATCTAAATAGTCTGTTTGGTAACATATCTGTTCGTAAAAAATAATCACCTGTTTGTGCAGAATTAGGAAATTGAATACCGCTTCCAAACGATTCGCCATTTGGAGCAATATTATCACCTAGTAAATATCCTTGATATCCTTCTCTAGCAGGAGTTTGAGAAACTCTATCAGCTAGTAAGTCAGCTTGTGATGCATCAAGCTCATTAGTATCAGTGGTAACCAATTCAGGTCGACCTTGATTGTCAACTTGTAATGTGTAAAGATTACTGGTATCGTACCCACTTTTTGCAGAATCTGCATCAGCTTGTGCAACCACTGCATTGTTAATTTGCATTTCGGTTTCAAATGTACTCAATACATCACGCAGTGTATTATTTGCATCATCGCCTGCTGGCAAATCTAATATTTCACTAAATTCTTGACCGTCGTATATTTGTTTTAGTTTAACACGATACAAATGCGGATACCAAGTTTGACTAAATCCTTCGGCTGCTCGATTTACATCTTCAACTACATAATATCTTTTTAATGCTACACTATAATCATTTAATGCATATTCATCAATTAAATGTGGAAATTCAACAACATCTCCTGATAGTATTTTTCGACCTAGCGTTTTAACACTGCTATTAATATGTATTGTCATAAACAATGTGTCGTTTTGTAAAAATAATCCAAACTGACTTAGATTAAAATCAGTATCTGATACATTATATATTGCTCTCATATTATAAACATCAGGATCATATTTACGATCTCTGTTTTCTAAGAATAACATGTCTTGTATGTTAGTTTCTTTTACTACATCGTATTGTGGCTCAGATGCAGTTGCGTTTGCATCACTAGGATTTTCAGGACCAATGTATTTGTGAACATTTATATCTGTTCCGCCAATTGAAAATTGTTCATAGATAATTTTATCTAAGAATTCATAATCTTTTGTTTTATTTGGTCTATATAAAGATAAACGTGGCATATGTATATTTATGGCATTGATAAATACTAGTGGAGATTATCAATGGCCGATTTAGTAACACAAAAACAAGAAGTATTTGATTATGTAAATGCATTCCTCGGTGGTGGCATGGTAGACGTAGAACTCGACCCAATTCATTACGAAGCAGCACTTACAAAATCATTATCAAAATACAGACAACGAACTGAGCATAGTGTTGAAGAAAGCTATGTAACTCTTAAGTTAGTACAAGACCAAAATGAGTATGTACTTCCGCAGGAAATCGAAGAAGTTCGTCAAATATATAGACGCAGTGTTGGATCACGCACAGGCGGCGGAGATGGCGGAAGTTTGTTTGAACCGTTTAATCTTGCATATACAAATACATACTTACTAGCAGCCAGCGGTGTTGGTGGGTTAGCATCTTACGAATTGTTTGCCCAACGCCAAGAATTAGTAGGTAGAATGTTTGGATCATTTATTGAATTTACATGGAATTCTACTACAAAAGCATTAACTATCTTACAACGTCCAAGAACAAGTGTTGAAGAAGTTTTGATGTTTTGTTATAACTTTAGACCTGATAGTCAACTACTTGAAGATTATAGAGCAAAGCAATGGATTAAAGATTATACACTTGCAAGTTGCAAATATATGTTAGGTGAAGCAAGAGAAAAGTTTGCTACTATTGCTGGACCGCAAGGCGGTACAAGTCTCAATGGTGCAAGTTTAAAAGCAGAAGCACAACAGGAAATGGAAAAGTTAGAAGCAGAAGCTGCATTAGCTGTCGCAGGTGGTACCGGGTACGGGTTTGTTATTGGGTAATATATTTCATTAGCTGTCTAGTATTAAACCAA
>WLWG01001985.1_pt1 | contig 16699 bp, 32 predicted proteins | sample 6712871 | NCBI WGS metagenome assembly WLWG01 (sample SAMN12718693, study PRJNA515312) | sponge metagenome | isolation source: marine sponge | host: Mycale hentscheli | place: New Zealand: South Island, Marlborough, Capsize Point | collected 2003-05-01
TAACGTCTTGGCTAAGATCATTGATGCCCCTATGTTGCTGAAGCCCATTTTTAAACGCCTTTTTCCCCTTTCCGTGTGACTGTTGAACTTCTCTAGCAATTTCTATACTTCTCTGGAGTAGTTTAGCCACCTGTTTAAATTCCTCACTTTTAAACCCCCTTGTTGTCAGGGAGCTAGTTCCGAGGCGTATTCCACCTGGATTAAGGGCAGAGGTATCTCCTGGGACGGAATTTTTATTTAGGGAAATACCAACGGCGTCACAAGTCATTTCAACTTTACTTCCAGAAATATCCTGTTTTCGGAGATCAACCAGCACAATATGATTATCGGTTCCCTCGGTACAAAGGTCATACTGATAGTCTATTAGACTATTAGCCAGGGTTTTGGCATTATCTTTGACCATTTTAATATAATCGCGGAATTCCGGGGTGACTACTTCCGCCAGTTGGGCAGCAAGGGCCGCTATTTGGTGGTTATGAGGACCCCCCTGAAGACCAGGAAAAACCGCATTATTTATCTGATCTGCTAGGTGTTTTCTATAGAAAATCATTCCGGAACGGGGCCCCCTCAAGGTTTTATGTGTTGTCGTTGTCACAACATCGCAAAATGGAAAGGGATCACTTAACTGTTGCGTCGCCACTAGACCACTAAAATGTGCCATATCACACAATAGATAGGAACCATTTAAATCCGCAATCTGGCGAAACCTCTCATAATCTAAATCACGAGGATAGGCACTGTAGCCACAGATAAGTAATTTAGGACAAAATTGTTTGGCTAAAACTTCTAAGCCATCATAATCCAGATACCCCTTAGAATTAAGACCATAGGCCAGGGATTCAAAAAAGATAGAAGTGGACGAGACACGTTTTTTACTTGTGTAAAAGCCATGAGTGAGGTGGCCTCCCGCAGGTAGATCTAGCCCCATTAGCCGATCGTGAGGCGATAATAAACCTAAATAAGCGGCCATATTAGCAACACTTCCTGAATAGGGTTGAACATTAACACCCCATTCCTCTGGATTTAACCGATAGGCCCCAAGGGCACGTTCCTGACATAATTTTTCCACTTCATCTATCACTTCATTACCCCCATAATATCGTTTTCCGGGAAGTCCCTCGGAATACTTATTGGTTAAAACTGAACCTAGACATTCTAGGACTGCGGGTGAGGTAGTGTTTTCGGAGGCAATTAATTCTAAACTATTTTGTTGTCTATGAAACTCACGGTCTAGTAAACGGTAGAGTTGACGATCCTGATATTTTAGAGCACTAGAAATTCGTCGGATCATGTTAGACATTAAAATTGATTAGTATCTCTAAATAGAAATAGTAAGAGTTAATAGATAAGAAATATAGAGATATCGCCATTGTAATTAGCCTAACTGTCAGCATTAATGACCATGTATAATGTCTACCATAAGTCCACTGAAATTAATCTTAATGAACCTTATGCTCTTTTTATCGGAGTGGCCCAACGGACTAATGAAATCACTTGCTTTGAGAAAAAATCGGCCTGTTTTGTCCATCTACCCAGGTCCCTTTTCGATAAAAGGTATTATCGTGAAGAGTTGGGAAAAGATAGTATTCCCTATTGGATACGCCTACTTACCAAAAATAGGGAAAAATACCAAGTAAACCAGTATCTCCATTGTTGTCAACTAATTGATCAACAGCTTAGTAAACTTCGGTCACGACAATTTGATACTAGGATAGCTAGAGAAATAACCCTTAGTCACGAGACAACTTGTCCACTTTGTCTGGAAGACTATCCAATAGGCACAGTAATGAACCTATTTCATAGTTCTAGACAGCCTCATTTAGCGTGTGGTGGTTGTTATCTATTGTGGTCCCAAAAGGGTTATGATCAGTGTCCTATTTGTCGCACAGGGTGCCCTACTTAAAAATATCAACCTAGATTTAGCCAATGAAGACAAATGTTTTTTTAATAAATATACAATTATAATATAATAAAAATTATTCATATAAAAAAGCCCCTAGTAGAAAAACTAGAGGCTTTAAGTTAACTTGGATTATGGAGAATTGGAAGATGATGTCCAAGTTAACTAAAAATATAATGATACCATAATAAAAATACTATAGTACATACTGCAAACCCAGCATATCCTAAAATTTTACCTTTAGTATCTTCAATTTTTTTCTTTTCTACATTATCCCATATAGGTTGAATAAGCGCATTAGAAATTACTCCTATAATAATTATTGCACCTAATGCCACCATAGTTATTAATATTTTTACTACTACTTCCATATCATTACAATATCATGAATAGTAACCATCATCTTGATGGAACCATCTATATCAATAATTTCAGCATTGTGCAATGCTCCTGTTTTAACATACACTTTATCATTTACTGATACGTCAGTTACATCTGATCCAATTGCAAAAACATTTAAGTGTGTCCATTCTTCCATAGAAGCTTGCTCTTCTTCTTTTTCCATGTCTTCACTAAGTATAAGATCTAACTTACCTTCTTCTTTTTCTTTTTTAGCAGGTTTATCTAACATAATTCTGCTGCCTCGTAGTATAAATTTCATTTTGTTGATTTTTAACAAATATAAAAATTATTTCAAGATCCACAACCTACACAATCAATTCTTGTATCCATTGGCTTGTTTCCATCTATCTTCATTTGTAAGTTATGTATCTCATCTTTGATATCCATATCTACAAACATATCACCTGAAAGCTGTTCTTTTAAAAACTCAACTTTGGCCATCATCTCCTCTTTAGTCATTGTACTTGATTCTTCCATCTTCATCTATTATTAAACCTTTGTAAAATTGATTAACTTCTTGTCCCATTAAATTATACTTTCTAGGATCCGTAAATACATTACGGTATACATACACGGGACCATATATCTCTTCTTCTCCATCTATATCAATCTGAATTAACTTATAGTAGCTGTATCCAGGTTCTATACGTGTGTCAAAGTATTTATATGTAAGCTTGCTATTACTAAACCCCCCTGCTGGAATCTCATCAAGTAACCCCCAGGTACTTCCATCTAAAGATTTATATAAATCAAACTTTAGAGAGTTGTTTTCTGATGCTGTTACCCATTTAACCATTGCTCCATCATCTTGCAAGCTTGCAGAGAACTCTAACATCTCTACTGGTAAAGGTTGCGGATCATATATAGTTAAAAATTCTACATGTGAATACTTATTATTTAAGTTACCTGATCCAGATGTATTTAAAACAAACGCAAGAGCAATCGTTGTAGTGGGTAAAGTAACTCCATAAAACCCATTAAGATTAGATATGTCATAGAAGAACCAACCATTATCATAAAAATACAATCCAAAAACATCACCAGGGCGTATATCACTTTCTTGGCGCCAGAGTAATTCAACATTGGACCATGTGCTGAAATCATACATTGGACTTTGGAATACATAGAACTCACCCGCCAAATAGTTTCCTGTAATATTAAAGCAAAGATCACCAGCATGAGAACCAGTGTTACCCCCAGGACTAGTCCATTCACCAGGACCATTAAAGCTATCAAAAGAATCATCAATTTGCGCATATGTTATAAGTATAGGGAATAATAATAGTAATGTCAATAGCTTCATATATATAAGATAATAATTTTTGGCAGATCTACCTAGAATACAAGATACAAAATGTGCCTGGGTACTGGCCGTGTTCTGTGTATGACTTAGAGCAGGGTCCTATAGCAGCAGCCCCCGCCCCATGCCAGCTGCGGTGGGTACCCCCCTTGCTTTGGCACACAAACTTTTTTTCTGCTGCGCAAAAAACTTTTTTTTGTCCTGCGGAAAAGTTCTTTGCTTGCAGAACCTACGAACCCTATACTTACAAAGAATCAATAAAATTTATTCTATGTATACATTAATTGTAAAAGTTTTCAATTCTTCAAAATTTGACAATCAGCGCTCTGCACAAGTTCTCTCTAATACCAGCGAAGAAGTCCCTGACTTCATCAACTGGCATAAGAACTATGCTAAAGCTTGCGGCCTGAAGAACGGCCGTTGCTACATCATAACTGTTTCAAAGGAACAGAATGATGCAGGCTATGATAACTTCACCATCAAGAATTCTCTTGAGTTGGGTAAGCTATCCTAGCTAAAGAAGAAACACCTTAACAGGTGTTTTTCTTTTTCTTTATCTAACCCAGAACTTGAAATAGAGAGGGCATCCTGCACGCGGTCCTTGAACTGATCACTCTAAAAGGCAGAGCACATAGCTGAACAACAGTAGGCTATGTGCAGAACTTTCTTTTTCCCTCTTCTTCTCTAACCCTTCATTTAATAAGATAACTTATTAAATAAACTTAAAACATTACTTATGCCACAATTTGAACAATCAAATAACTTTACAGAAAGAATTACATACAGAAACTTAAACCAAAGTTCTGAACAAACTATAGCCTCATCAGCATTACTTAGAATAATGCAAGAGTCTGATAGTCTTTACAACCATCCTGCAAGAGTAGAATGGACACAGAAGAAAATAGATGTCTTCAAGGATAACTTGCGTGCACAAATAACTCACAAGAAATTAGATGCAAAGTCTAATAGTTCTATGCATTGGCCTGATGAATATGCAAAGATGTTGAGAAAAGAACTTGAGTATATTGAAACTTGTATTGAGTACAATGACAAGACAGGTCATATACCAACAGAAGCAAATCTTTCAAAACCTCTTGAACTAACAAAAGCAGAGAGAATAAAAAACAAGTTTGACAAAGGTAGTAAAACTAAAATAGTTGGTCGCATAGATTTGAACACACCTGACAGCAAACCTGAATGGGATGAAGAGTAGTAATAGTTTATTGATTCAAAAGAACAGTCTTAACGGGCTGTTCTTTTTTTTCTAATCTTCCCTCTTTTTTTCTAACCCTATTCTTATCAAGATAACTTAATTAATTAACAATACTTAAAATTTTAACGTATGGCTTTATTAGCAACTTATGACAGTAACTTTGTGCAATCTAAAGAAGGCGCAGGAAAAGGTAAAACATTTCACAGATATAACGTGAGTGGTACCAAAGCAGAACTTAAGGAGTTTACATCTTCTGAACAGTTCAAAGCATATCCAAGAAATTGTAGCAAGACGGGAGCACCGCAAATTGTAACAATGTATATGGATGCATTACGTGATGAACTACCTGTTTACAAAAAGCAGGATGGAAACTTTACTCTTGACGGGAGTGAAACACGTAAGGACTTAACAAGAGCAGAAATGCTTGAGCAACAGTCACCTGCACTTGCAAGTAAATTTGCAGACAGAGTTATGGCAAAAATATCAGGCGTTCAACAGTCTGCTATTGATGCTGTAAAACAAGCAGAGGTGGAAACAGAGCAGAAAGAAATTGATGCACTGTAAGTAGAGTATGAACTTAAGGCACGTAGAGAGAAATCTTTACGTGTCTTTTTAATCTTTAGTTAACCCTCTTTTTATCTAACCCTCTTTTTAATAAAAGATAATTTTGCATACGCAAAATTCTTTTCTTTTTAGTAAGTAGTAAGTTATTTAAGGCTACTAGTTACTAATTACTAGGAACTGCATCCTGATTTTTGTTTATGTACAACATATATAGCGTATGTTATTGCATAAAAGAAACAAATGCAAAGAAATTTAACGGGAAATATGTTTGTGTAAGAATGTTTTAAGAATACTACTACCTTGTACTATTCTATACCTTCTAATACATTACTAAATATCTTACTATGTATATATACTATATAATATATATAGCTAACTTTTGGTTTAAGGTTTAGTTTTCATAGTTTATTTTGTTTATGTTAGTTGTATACTATCTATATAGAGATAAGCAGTAAGATAGTTTCCCGTTTCTTGAATACGAATAGGCAGGTAAGCTCTGTCAAAAGCGTCCAACTATAGCCACAATAGACGGGCCGTAACATAACCAAGTTGGGTAGCGTTAGTCTGACACGGACTGTTTAAGAAGGTAAGCTCTTCAGTGCTAAAATGATAATGAGAGGCTATAGGCTGAAATAGACCCGCAAAGAAGACCCTTATGATATCAAAGTTCTCATTGCCTAAGACTTTTCTAGGGTTGTCTTAGGCTTTTTATTTATTGAATTATTTATACTAAGTTATTATGAAACAAGTACAAGTTACTCAGCAAGAGATTCAGGAAGCCTGTAAGAAACAGGTGTTCCGAAACAAGAAGAAATATTATAGAAAAGTTAAACATAAAAACCAATAAAGATGCCAAAACAATTTAAAGATTTAGAATTTAAAAACCACCCACTATCACCTAATTTTGCCAAATGTACTCAGTATACATTGGATAATGGATATGGAGTATCAATAATTAATGGATCTAGTGCCTATTGTGGTAATGATACATATGAAGTTGCTATCCTAAAAGATGATGAAATTACATATGATACTGAATTCACTGATAATGTATTAGGACATCAGAGTCCAGCAGATATTGATGAATTATTAATTAACCTTGCAAAACTTTAATTATGGCTCATTTTTACGAAGCAGATACAGTGGATGGAGTACCTGTATTGATTAACATTAATAATATACTTCACGTTAAACCTTACGAGAATGATAGTGGAGATTATGATATGACTAAAACTACTATTTGTCATGAGCGTTTTATGTTTACTTCTATTGACCGTAACTATAATGATGTAGTCAAACACATTTCTATGATTAAGAAATATGGTAGTATTTTAAATAATAAAACAATATAAATATGTGGAGATATAGTAGTTATTATTACGTCATATTGTTATTTATGGTAGTATCTTGGGCTTGGTCATTTTTATGTTTTACTAATAATAATACAACTGCATCTATAGTAGGTGCAGTTATATCATTTATATTATTTTTACATCTTAGAATGATGGATTCAAATATTAAATATACAAAGGAGGAAAAAGATGAAAGAACCAGAAGATAAAGAAATTTATACCTCTATGGGTATACTAATGGAAATACAAGGATTAGACCCTTTGGGTAACATTGAGTCTAATTTTGCAGATGATGCAATTAATGATATCTTTGATGATATGATTGATCCTTATGATTCTTAAAGAAACAGGAGCCATGGTACTAAGCTCCATAAAGTAAAACTGTGTACTAAAAAATAAAGAATACTTCAGCAATATCTTTTAAAACAGAAGAAAGGTATGCCTCAGCCATAAGTGAGGTAGTATTCTGTAATGTGAACTTAAAGGTTAATTCAGCATTATTTAATTAACTAAGAAAGAAAAAAACGAACCTGTTGTTCACACAACCGAGCAAGAGTTACTTCAGCAACCAAAACACTTAAACAGAAGAAAGAGTGGTGTCAGCTAGTAACTTGTGGTCTCAAAAACTGACACCATTCTATTAACCAAGATAAATAGGGGAGATATATTAAGCCTCCCCTATTTACAATTATTTACACACAAAACTTATTACTATGAGCAAATTAGTAGACGCATTAACAAAAAATTTAGTAGCAACAACAGCAAATGGAGCTGTAACACAAGAAACATCACTTAGCAAGTGTGTTGATTTATTCTTCCTAGCGGGAGCATCACGTAGAATGAGTGAAACCGATATTATAGAAGCATTTTGTCACGCAAGAGCAGAAAACAAGCAATTAGCTTGGCGTATTGTTCTTTGGGCAAGAGATTGTAGAGGTGGAGCAGGAGAGAAAAGATTCTTTAGAGTCATTGGTAAGTTTGCATTAGAGCACTTTGAAGATGAGTGGGAGCATATAGCAATTGCTGTTCCTGAAGTAGGGAGTTGGAAAGACTTGTTCCTTATTGAAGAACCGACCAAGAATAACTTGAATTTTTTAGCTATTCAGCTACAAGAAAACAAGAATAAAGGGTTACTTGCAAAGTACTTTCCTAGAAAAGGTAAGTGGTTTACAGCAATGCATAAGTATCTAGGGTGGACACCTAAAGCTTTACGTAAGTTTCTTGTTTCTCAAACTAAAGTGGTAGAGCATTTGATATGCAAGAACCAGGTAGGATTGATTAATTATTCTGCAGTACCTTCAGTTGCTATGAATAAGTATAAAAATTTATTTGATCGTAAAGATGGAAGTAGATTTAATACTTATATTCAAAATGTACTTGAAGGAAAGAGTAAGATTAATTCTTCTGTGTTGTTTCCTAATGACATTATTTCACCTTTGATGAATAATGACTGGCATATACCATCAAGTGAGAAAGTAGATGCTATACAGGCACAATGGAATGCACTACCTGATTATATGTCAGATAGTACAGAACGTATACTACCTGTATGTGATGTATCAGGATCTATGTGGGGATTACCTATGGAGGTTAGTGTTTCATTAGGAATGTATATTTCTGAAAGAAATAAAGGTATCTTTAAGGATGCAGTTATGACTTTTAGTTCTAATCCTGAAATGCACCGCATATATGGTCAGACCATACAAGATAGAGTTAATTCTCTTTCTAATGCAAGTTGGGGTATGAGTACTAATCTTCGGAAAACTTTTGAAGTTATTCTTGATACAGCAGTGGCAAATAATATACCAGAGAATGAAATGCCTAATAAGCTTTTGATTATCTCTGATATGGAGTTTGATCAATGTGGTACTCAAACTAACTTGGAAGGAATAAGAGATTGGTATGAAGTTGCTGGCTACACATTACCAGAAATTGTTTTCTGGAATGTTAATGGTAGACCAAACAATGTACCAGCTCGAAGTAATGACCAAGGTATAGGTTTAGTAAGTGGGTTTAGTCCTGCTATACTAAAAACAATTCTTGCAGGTCAGGTAGTTAATCCTGTCCAGCTTATGCGAGATGCAGTAGATATTGAAAGATATTCTAATATTACTAAGTGGATTTAACAGTTCACTTTTTTAGGTACTAGACATCATTAATTGTGGGGCTCATTAGTGGGCTCCCTTGGTGTCTTTTTATATTGCAAGCAGTCTGTCATTCAATAAGAAGAGTTTAATAGTTCTTTCTTAACACACAGGTTACAAGAACGTTAGTACTTATGGAAAGCTCAGTACCGTAACCTTTGACACTGCTTGCATCTTATTAAATCTGACACAGCAGGTTTATAGAGGTTGTACGGTCCAAATTTACTCTTTAAAATCTCATGGGACCTATGCTGGTGACAATTCCAGACACGGAGATAACTAGGTGAAACCTTAGATGTTTAGCTGATGCATTAGCTGATGTCTGTATGGGACTAAGCCGTGAAAGAATGGGGCAGACTGTGAAAAAAACTGCCCCTTTTTATTTACTTAAAATCAAAAAAATGTTTTTTAAAGAACTTTGGAATGATAAGTCCGTATCAGCTAGTATTTTAAAAATACTTACGGCTTTATGGGTAGTGGGAGCACTTGTACTCAGTATAAAAAATATATTAACAATACTAAAATAAAAGATTTGAATTTAGAAGCAATTATTAAAAAATTTACAAAAGGTGATAAACCAGGGAATGCAATGATGTCCCTAAACTTATATAAAACAGGAGATACTTGGATGTTTGATGATGAAACATTTGGAATTACAGCAGAACCATTTGTCTTAGGAATGTCTGAGATTATTAGTTCATATTTAACAAAAGGAAAAGATAGATGTACAGCAATTTTTAGCTTAAATGAATTTCCAGAGTGTGATACACTAGATCTAGAATATGAAGAAGCTAATGGTGGTTGGTACAATGTAAGTAAAAGTAACTTTCCAACTACTAAAGGAATGAGAGGTTGGTTGTGTCCTGTAACTAGAGTTTACTTAAATACAATACCAAAAAATATTTACTATAAAGTTGAAGGATAATGATAAAGTCAATAATAATATGGACTTGGTTGGTATCAACAGGTTACGTAGTAGATATGAATGCAAAACATAATGATCGTGAATTATACACGTTTTATATGGCTGAAGGTAAAACAGCAAGATATGCATACAAAGAAGAAATAATAAGATATATTAAAAAAAGAAACTGGAAATTTATTGAAAGAATTAAAAGTTCAAAAAAAAAGAAATAAGATGGCTACAAAAAACGTAAAATTTACACTTAAAGACGCTTTAAAGATTGCAACACCTGTAATTCTTGTTATATCATTAGTAACACTAATGGTATTATCAAGTTGTGGGTCAAGTAAATGTCACGCAGGATATTGTGATGCTTACAGTGCAAATAGTATAGAAATTAATGAAGAGGTTGCTAAATAGCGACCTCTTGGTTACAAAATTGGAAAAGACATGGCATATAAAAAGAAAAATAGAGGAGCTCAATTAGTAGCTCAAAAAGAAGGTAACTTACTTAGATTTACGTGTAGTTACTTTGACAAATGGGTTATGCATGAAGCAGACCTTGACAAGCAACAGACTGAAGTAAATGTAGGATTTCATTATTATCCTATAGCATATTGTAATAAACCATTAAAGTGGATGAAGAATCTACTAGGTAACAAATTTATTGATTACACACAAGAATTTGATGGTGTAAAATGGGATATAGATCTTACTAGTGGTGGCAAAAGAGTCATTATGAAAAAGGTTGTACCAGGTATACACATTGGTGATGACTTTAGAAATATTATTTTAGGTAAATTTGTATCTAAAGTTGCAAGCAGTCTTAGTAGTTATCTAAAGCAAGAAGGATTGAATGCTGTTGTTGATTATTATGATTCTGATGCAGATAGTCCAAGAAAAATGCTAAGACCTGATATACTACCTACTTGTATTAATGCTGTTATTAAAGAGTTTCCGCATTTGGATCCAAATACAGATCTTAATAATCAATATGATTATACAAATGTAGTAGATATAACTCAAGGTAAAGAAGCTGATTTAGAAGACTTACCTTTTTAAAACTTAATTATGGGAATAAAAAGAAAGATAACCAAAGCAAAAAATGATTTAACTAGGGCAAAGCATATGCTGTGGAATTGTGAAGACATATTATATTTTTCAAACGCAGCAATGAGTTACGAAGATGAAGTAAAAGCAACTGAAGCATTAAGAGAATTAGAAATTCAAGTAAAGCAATATGAAAACCTTATAATGGCTTTAGAAAACCAATATATTATAATTAAAGCTACTTTAATTTCTACAGCTTTAATTGTATTTAGTCTTTGTTTGTATGTATTATTATGAACAGACCAGATAAATTAATTATACCTGTATTAGTTATAATAATTATAACTTATATTTGGTGGATAATGAAACCTTAAAATCTAATACCAGGAAGATTAAGTTCTACACTGCTCTGTTAGGCACTGTAAAGTCAGTGATGTTAAGCATACAAAGGTATCCCTCCGTAAAATCATAGCGGAGGGACCTTTATTTAAAACTAAAAAAATTAAAAATGGAAGAACCAGAAGAATATTATACCTATTTAGTAAATGGAAAAGAAAAGTTTACTTCTAATTATGATTTAGCTTGTAAAAGAGCTGATGAAGGAAGTGAAATAAAAGTAACAAGACAAAAGTTATTTTAATGGCATATAAAACAGTTTTAGTAGAGTATGAAGATACAATGATACACCGTAAACTTGAAGAAATATTAGGTAAAGACTCACCTTATGGAAAACTTATAGGTCCAATGATTTGTGAAAATGAGAAAGCAGTAAACACATTTTTTAAAATTTCTGCTGGAATACCATTAGAAGAACCAATTCCTAATGGTAATCTTGTAAAAGTACCTATTGATACATTAGTTTATAACTGCACTTTTTCTAAAGAAGAAGTTTTAAAACATAATGAGCTTGATGATCAGAATGCAGTATTGTGTTCTGTTAAAAGTTTTAATGGTTATCACAGATATAGTGGGTATACATTAGAATTTCAAGGTCCTGACAATGAAACAACCACAGCTAACATCTCTATAAAAGATTTGACAAAAGCTATTGGTATATAAAATAGTATATTCTGTGAATATACTTTTCCAATCATAAGTAAAAAGGGCTGTAATGGCCCTTTTTATAATTAGCTATATAGTGAAATAAATTTTTCAAGTTTATTTTGCTAATATAATTTATATGTTATTTTTATGTGCATATTTATTATATGGTGTATCAATTACCTAATGGAAAGTGTGTAAATATCTCAATTGAAGAGTATTTAAATCTTACGCATGAAGATATTCAGTTTTTAATGGCTGGAGATTATGGTGATCACATAGTTAATCCTTTTAAAGGTTCTGCAATTGATTTAAAAAGCAAACCTACTAAAGATGATGATTTTGGAGAAGACTTTACAGAAGATGATGTAATACTACCAGATGATCCATTTGATAGTTAAACTAATCAAGAACTTACATATATAATACAGATTGTATTATTATTACTTATTGCAATTGGAGAGTTGCAATAGTTGTCTATAGATATACTCAAAATTTATTTATTAATTATTTAAAAAAATTCATTATGAATTCAAAAGTAACCGTCCTAGCTGACGAAAAAACAGGAGCTGTAGTTAACCAATCTGAAAACAATGCAGATTATGGTTTTATTAGAGTACAGCAACAAAGAACAATGATTGATGACAATGGTTTCTTACGTAGAAAGTCTATTTCTGCATTAGTACCAGGTACAGTGTCTGAATTAACTGATGCAGGCTTTTATGCTGGTCAGCAGTTAGATGCTAAAATTGTCGTTGAAGAATCTCTTGAGCCTTTTAATACAAAGTCTCCTGAAAGAGATCTTAAAATTGCAGGTGAAACTGGAGTGGTATGTACACTAGGTGGACTACCAATTTACAGAAGAACAATGTTGTCTTTTGATGCAACAACTGCAGATGCATTAATCAAGCATGATAATGTTGATGAATTACGTGCTGCATATGATGCGCAAAAATCTAAATCTGCTTTACAACCAAATGCAGATTTTTCAAATATTGACAAGTAATAAACGTATTACTTGTTGATGTGTAAATAATCAAACAAAGTGAGAAGAGAGGGTTGCTACACCCTCTCTTTTTTGTATATAAAAAAAAAAATGATATGGGAAAGTTACAGGATAGTTTAAAAGATTATCAGTTAAAAGCATTAAGTGATGTTCAAATCACTAAAAAAACTTACACTACTTATGAAGTAGATAAATACAGTGAATACCAAAACTATTTATATAATAGAAAACTAAGAGGTTTAAAGTCTTTGAGTAAGAAAGAATTAGATAGTATGTGTAATAAGAAAAAACAACGTATACATAGAGTTCACATTAAAGCTCAAAAAGCAATTAATAAACTTAAACAAAAAACTGTTATTAAGTACACTAATTTAATTTTTGAAAGTCTATTTCCAAATAGTCCTTTTACAGATTTTATGGTTGGTTTTACAGAAACTGATGATAAAGTTAAAAACACTTTAAATTTTAAAGATTTAAATATTGGAAAAGATGAAATTATTGCTATTTTTATAGAGGAACAAATACTACCTTCAAACTTTTTAAGTGTAAAGAAGGATCCTTATAAGTTACCAAAACTTAAAAATGAAAGCAAAGCTAAAAGAATGTGATGGTTGTCAAAAGATGACTGTTATATGGAAGAATCATGAGGGTAATAGATATTGTAAATATTGCTGGAGTTGCCACAAAAGCAGTACTAACAAGCCACAGAAACCAAACGTGTCTATCCCTCGTGTTTCTGCTAAAAGAAAGAAGAAAGATGCTGAGTATCTTAAATTAAGAGAAAGATATCTTACTGACAATTCCCTATGTAAGGTTAAAGTAGATGGTTGTAGCAGTAGTGCTACTGATATCCACCATACCTATGCAGGTAGTGACCGTGATGTGTATTATTTAATACAAAGTACATGGATCCCTGTATGTAGAAATTGTCATAACTGGATACATAGTCATCCTAAAGAAGCAAGAACATTAAAATATTTAAAATGAATAGAAACGAAATACAAGAAAAAGCTCTTAGAGCAACAGACCGCAAGCAAAGAAGTACTCTTGTTTTAGGTACTGGTGTTGGTAAAACGTTAATTGGTTTAAAGCACATTCAAGAAAATACTACTAGTCTTATGAAAGTATTAGTTGTAGCCCCAAAGAAATCTATATTTACCTCTTGGCAAGATGATGCTAAGAAGTTCAATATAGAAAATTTATTAGATAGAATTACATTTTCAACTTATTTAAGTTTAAATAAACATAATCCTAATGATTATCATGCAGTTTATCTTGATGAGTGTCATAGTTTATTAGATTCTCATAGAGGATTTTTACAATTATATAAGGGTAAAATACTAGGACTTACTGGTACACCACCCAAACGTAGTTGGACTGAAAAAGGTAAAATGGTGAATGAATTCTGCCCTGTAGTATTTACATTTAGAGCAGATGATGCTATTGAAAATGGTATACTTAATGATTATAAAATTATAGTTCACGAATTAGAATTATCTAATGAAAATAATTACCAAGTAAAGACAAAAACAAAGTCTTTTATGAGTAGTGAACAAAAAAATTATAATTACTGGGGAACTAGGCTAGATACAGCTGCTGGTAATGTACATATGTTACGAGTTATGAGAATGAAAGCTATGATGGAGTATCCTAGTAAAGAAAAATATGCTCAGTTATTGTTTAATGATGTAGTTAAACGTAATAATAAATGTATATTATTTGCTAATACTCAAGAACAAGCTGATAAAATGTCTCAATATAGTTACCATAGTAATAATATTGATTCAGAACAAAATCTAAAAGATTTTAAAGAAGGTAAAATAAATCACTTGTCATGTGTACTTCAATTAAATGAAGGTGTAAATATTCCAGAGTTAAGACAAGGAATTATTATGCATGCATATGGTAATGAAAGAAAAGCTGCTCAACGTATAGGACGTTTATTAAGACTTAATCCTGATGATCAAGCTATAGTACATATATTATGTTATAAAAATACTATAGATGAGAAATGGGTTAAGGATGCATTGGAGTTCTTTGATGACAGTAAGATTGAATGGAGAAACTTCTTAGTTTCTAGTGATAAATTAGTATATTAATAATATGGAAGCTTTAACAAAAACACATAGTATAACGTTATATAATGATGATAAGCTATCCTTTGATTATGTGATTGCGTGTTTAACAATTCATTGTGGTCATACACTTACTCAAGCAGAGCAGTGTGCATTACAAGTACATAATAAAGGTAAATGTGATATTGTTTCAGGAGATTTTATGGAGATGTTTGAATTAAAGAGTAAATTAGATTTACTTAGACTAAAGACAGAATTAAGCTCATATGAAAGCAATTTGCATTGATAGCAGTAATAAACCTGAAACTATTTCAGAATATGAATGGATAGAAGAAGGTGTAGTTTATACAATAACAAGAATTGTAGAACTAGGAAAAGATAGTGATAAGCTAGGTATAGCTCTACAAGAAGTAGAGCTTACTTCAGCTTCTGCACCATACAAGTTTTATGCTTTAGAAAGGTTTTTAATTATACCTGACGAAAGTAGAATAGATTTTGAAGCAAAAATAATTACAACAAAATCTAAAAAAATATCTGAAAGAATGTTTGGGTTTGAAGATGCAGACTTAACAAATTCAATTTAATTAATAAAAAAAATTTATGGAAGACTTTCGTTTTCACCTAACCATGGTGATACTAATGCTATATTTTATAGCATCTCAAGTTTGTGCATTATACTTTTGGTATATGATTGCGCAAGTACATGGTTTTGCATACACATTATTTATTGGGCCTTTTGAGGCAGAACTAAAAGGTCTTTTATGGCCATTTTTTATATAAAATATGACATTAGATAAGAAAGAACTTAAAAAAGCTTTCAATTCTATTCCTAACACAAGACAAGATCATTATGTAGATCAAAGATCTTATATCATTGGTGCAATGTACTATGGATGCGGTATGACAGAACAAGCAGTAGCTAATTTTTTAGGTACATGTAGAAATAGAGTTCATCATAATAAGATAAATGCTTTAAAATTTAAAGATGATCAAAGCTTTGTTAATAATACAGCTACATTAAAGAAGAAGTTTCCTTACGAAGTAAAAGTAAGACTTAAGAAGAATGTAATGGCTAAGAGAATAATAAGCTTACATAGTATATTTGGTAAAAAGAGTGGTTATAGACTTGCTCTTGATGAAAAGCTATGTAAAGATCTTGAAAAATATTCTAGAGTATGTGGGACAAGGAATGCTGAAAGTACAATTAGAAAAGTATTAACTAAATTCTTTGAAGAATGGGAAGAATGAAAGAAATATGTATTGATATAATGAATGCAAATGATGGAGAGTTACCTCCAGGATTAACATCAGGAGATGTGTTAAAGATGTACAAACTGAAAATATATAACTGGGATGAGTACAACAAGACAGTTGCGGAGGCAGATTATAATAAAAAAGATCTCACAAAATTTGACTGGAAGACAGATGCGCGAGAGAATAAAAAAGAAGAAGAACCTTTCTAGAGTAAATCATGAGCAAGGCAATTAAGATTCAACAAACTAAGACCTTGGTTACTAAAGATAATAACAATAGTGCAAATTGCATAGCACCAAATCTAATCTACGGATGTTTTGGTGGTTGTGTAGATACCTATTGTTATATGTCACGGTACAATGGTCATAGAGTATTTGTAAATACTAATGTAGATGACATATTTGATTCTGTTGTTAAATGGGAAGAAGGTTTTACTAAAGTCCCTGATCAGCAGGATCCCAAGTATACTATGGTAGATGTAGCGTGTAATACTG
>WLWG01001987.1_pt1 | contig 16686 bp, 22 predicted proteins | sample 6712871 | NCBI WGS metagenome assembly WLWG01 (sample SAMN12718693, study PRJNA515312) | sponge metagenome | isolation source: marine sponge | host: Mycale hentscheli | place: New Zealand: South Island, Marlborough, Capsize Point | collected 2003-05-01
GAATGAAAACCTTCTACACAAATGTAGGTAGTAATATATTTGCTGAATGTAAAAAAATATTAGATTCTGTAAAAGAAGGTATTGTGTATGAATATGAAACAGATGGTTTAATATTTACGCCTTGTGATAAAAGTGTAGGATCTTCAAAGATTGGAGAAATTACCTCTTCTAGAAAAATGAGATGGGATTATTCTCTAAAATGGAAACCTCCTGAATTTAATACAATTGACTTTCTTGTAAAAACAAAAAAACTAGAAACCGGAGAAGATTTAATAGGTAATATATTTGTAGATGGTATTGATCAACAAAAAAATGAACAATTCAATCAATACAAAACATTAATATTACATGTAGGATTTGACGAAAATAAACATGGTTTCCTTAATCCTTGTCAAAATATTATAGAAGACAATCTTCCTAAGTATAATGAAAGAAGTTCTTATAAAGCTATGCCATTTATACCATATGAACCAATTCCTCCATATCCTATTTATACTACAAATATTATGTTACCTGCTAATGGTATTGATTTATTAACTGAAGATAAAAAACAATCATTTCAAGATGATATGGTTGTTGAGTTTAGATGGGAAAATTCATTAAAACAAGGATGGCAATGGATTCCTATTAGAGTAAGATATGATAAAACCTCCGAATATCAAAGGAAAGGAAAAATAACTTGTAATGCATATACTACCGCTGAAGGTGTCTGGAGATCTATTAATAAACCTATTACAACAAAAATGATTACAACTGGATTAAATATACCAGATGTAGTTGATGATAATATTTATTATGATAGGAGTGGTGTAGAAACAAATACACAATCATTAAGAGATTTTCACAATAGATATGTTAAAAGAAAACTTATTGTAGGTGTTAGTAAAAGAGGTGATACATTGATTGATATGAGTGTTGGTATGGGAGGTGATTTACAAAAGTGGATTGATGCAAAATTATCATTTGTATTTGGAATAGACTATTCAAAAGACAATATACATAATAGAATAAAAGGAGCTTGTGCTAGATATTTAAGAATGAAAAAAAAGTATAAGACTATGCCAGGTGCGTTATTTATTCAAGCAGATTCATCAATCAATATTAAAAACGGTGACGCATGTTTTAGTGAAAAAGGAAAACAAATTGTTAAAGCTATTGATGGTGATGGACCCAGAGATGAAAAATTATTAGGTAAAGGTGTTTATAAAAGATATGGAATCGGTAAATATGGATTTAATATTATATCTAATCAATTCTCTATTCACTACTTCTTTAAAAATAGAAATTCATTTTATAATTTTATAAGAAATTTAAGTGAAAATTGTAAAGTTGGAGGATTGTGTATAGGAACTTGTTATGATGGAGGAAAAGTATTCAGAATGTTGCAAAATAAAAAAGAAGGTGAAAGTGTTTTCATTAAAAATGAAAACGATACAAAAATGTGGGATGTAAAAAAATTATATACAAAAACTACTTTCCCAGATGATGATACATCATTGGGATATGCTATTGATGTTTATCAAGAATCTATTAACAAAACATTTACAGAATATCTAGTAAATTTTGACTTCTTCATAAGAACAATGGAAAACTATGGGTTTGTTCCTATTAGAGATAATGAAGCTCAACAACTTGGTTTTCCAACTGCTATTGGGTCATTTGAACTATTATATGATAAAATGGAAGATGAATTAGAAAGTAAAAGAATTAAAAAATCAAATATAGGAAAGGCAGATAATATGAGTTCTAATGAAAAAATTATTTCATTCCTTAATAATTATTTTATATTCAAAAAAATAAGAGACCCAAATGCTAAAGAAATTACCAATACTTTATTAACGATTAGTGATGCACAAAATGAGCTTGGAAAAGAAGAAACTATTGAAACTCAAAAGGAATTGAAACCTAAAAAGAAAAGAATTGTTAAAAAATATAAAAAAAAACTAACACTTCCAAAATAATATAAATAGAAAAACATAATATATAATATCACTTATGACTTATTATATATTACCACAAATTGAATATACTATAAGAGATTCTAACTTAAAATTAGTTTTTGATGAAAAAAATAATCAAAGTAATAATATTTATAGTTTACAAAGATATTTGGTTAAAATAAAATCATTGATTGATAAACATTTAAATGATTGGGACCAAATCAAAAAATATACAAATCCATATGAATTTATACATACTGTAATACCTGGTCAAAAATTTAGCGTTAGTAAATATAAACCAATATCAAGAGCTTTCTTCAAAATTATGGAAATATACAATACCCATAATTTGTTATTAAATAAAAATCCAATTAATACATTTCATCTAGCTGAAGGGCCCGGTGGATTTATAGAATCGACTGCATATATTAGAGATAACAATTTAGATAAATACAATGCTATTACATTATTAGACAAAAGTGGTAGTATTCCTGATTGGAAAAAAGCTGAAAATATTATTAAAAAATATGGTAATATAAATATTGAAACTGGAATAAATGGAAAAGGAGATTTATATAATCATAAAAATTTAGTTTATTGTAAACAAAATTATAAGAATTCTATGCATATTATTACGGGTGATGGAGGATTTGACTTTTCACAAGATTATAATAATCAAGAAAAAAGTGCATTTAGATTAATTTTAACTCAAGTTGCGTATGCTATTACTATGCAAAAACATAATGGTCATTTTATTTTAAAAATATTTGATATGTTTGAAAAACCAACAAGAGAAATTATCTTTTTGCTTAGTTGTCTTTATGAAAAAGTTGTTATTTCAAAACCATATACTAGTAGATATGCAAATTCAGAAAAATATTTAATATGTAAAAGTTTCAAATATAATAATACTGACGAACTATCTACTAAATTTATTAATATATTAAAATGCTTTGAGTCTTTTGATTTCAAAAAATATAATATTTCGTCTATTTTGAATATTAACATTCATGCTTATTTTATGAATCATATTAAAGAAACAAATGCTATTTTAGCACATCAACAAATAGATAATATATTATCTACAATTAAAATCATTACTCATAAAGATAGAAAAACTGAAAAAATCCAATCGTTGAAATCTCAAAATATACAAAAATGTATACAATGGTGTTCTACAAATAAAATATCTTTTAATAAAAATTATCAATCAAATAATATATTTTTAGGAGAAAGAACACATAATTTTAAAACATTTTGATAATATATATGTCTACTCATACTGATCTAATTTATGTATATGAATTGACAAAAACTGCGTTACAAAATATAAAAGATTTAGAAAAAGATATGATAAAACATGAAAATAAACTGATTAAAAAAACAAGAAGAAATTATGGCGGGAAACGAAAAAAAAGAACAAGAAAAAATAAAATGTATAGATAATTTATAATGGGATATCATAAACCTGCACGAAAAACTCGTAAACGCCGTGGCGCTGGAAGAAAGAAACTTGTTATGACAAGAGCTCGTAAACAAACTCTTAAAAAGAGAGCAAAAACATACCGTAAACGCGTTAAAGCAAATAAATCTGGATGCCGTAAAAAACGATTAGCTGCTTGTAAAAATAAATCTGGATGTAAAGTAGCCAAAGGTAAGAAACGCAGTTTCTGCCGTCGATCTGGCAAGAACCGCAAGTTATAATTAATATATAGTTAATTATCTAATTATATATTAAAATTTCTCATTCATTAATGCAATTGTAACATCCTCTCTTTTATTAATTGCTAATACACCTTTTATCCGTCTATTAATTTCAGGAAAAGGAATATTAACAATTAATCTATTTCCTTCGCTTATATATTCTTTGAATTTTAAATATAACTTTTTTACTGGATCATAGGTAGGATTTAATCGAAATTCACTTAATTGTTCTAATATATGCTTTACTTCAGCCTGGCGCTCTTCTTTTGTTCTATATTCTGGTTCCTTTTTCTCTTTTTTTACCTTGCGTTTTTTTTTATTACCCATATAATTAATAAAAAATGTTATTTTTAAATATTATTGCGCAAAAATTTAATGTTTAAAATATATTTTTTTTGTATATGCCATTGAAAATGGAAAAAACTCTATATGGTTATGTATCAGATATAATAAAAGATGTATCTTACTCTTCTGTATTAGAGTTAATTGAAGAAGATAGAAAACAAAAACTAGAAATGAATCCTTCATCAGCTTTTAGAAATAGGAAAGCAAATAGCGTGTCAGAAAAAAACATAATTATCAATAGTATTTTAGAAGATATTAAACCTTATAAAATAAAAAGTAGAGAGCTTAAAGATGCAAATAGAAAATTAGGAACCTTTTTGATAACTAATTGTGATGGATGTAGAGATGAACATGATGTATTTAAAGAACATATTTATTTAGATAAAGAAGGAAATGTCATTGAAAAAACTTGGGGTAACTATTTTATATGCCAAGATAAAGATTATTGCGGTTCTCAATGTGAATTTAATCAATTAGAGAGGAAACCGCATTTAAAGGATAAATATAATACATATTATGATAATAGATTTAAAACATTAACAGAACACACCACAATGGGAATTCAATATAGAGTAGCGTTGGAACAAAAACAAACATTATTAGAAAGTTTTGAAAAAATTATTAAAACACATAAAGAAACTGTAGCCATTCTTGTTTTTAAAAAAAATGACATACAATGGCATATAAATATTATCCAATTAAGTGTTATAGTAGTTTCTACATTTATAACTATTTTTGAAACAAGTCAAACTTTCCTAGAACAATATGTTAATAAACAAATACTTACTGTTTTTCCTATCGTTTTATCTAGTTATATTGGTTTAATATTAGCAATTGGTAGATTTTTTAAATATGATGATAAAAATGAAAAAATAATAAAGCTAATTGAAAAATATTCTTTTATTATTAATAAATTCCGTCAAAAAAGTGATAATTTTGAAGGCTTTGACTTTAAACTTAAAGATATGAAAAAATGGGAAGAATTATTGGATAGAGATGAAAAAGATAATATTGGAGATATTTTATTAAAAGCTAATGAAGAAAAAGATTTAGTTTTAAAACCCAAAGAAGCAGTTTTCTATAAGAAAAAATATACAAAAACTAGGTTAAAAGAAATAATAGAGGGTAAAAATTTTAATGAATTAGGAGATTTAATTAATAAAGATGAACATCCAAATGTGGAAATTACAAAATTCACTCAGAATATTATAGTAAAAAGGAATTTCTGTAAATATTATTGTTGTTTCCAATGGTTATGTTATGAGAGAGATTATGTTGATTATGATAAAACTATGTTAAAAAATGCTATATTCTTTTTGAAAACTAATGAGATGGAGGATAAAGATATATCAAACAATAAACAACCAACGAATCAATCTAACAATGAGAATAAAGAATTAAAAGAATGGAAAAGAATAGTGGATGAAAAAATAACGACATTGCAGATGGAAAACGAAAATGGAAAAAGAAGAGAAAAAATTAGAGCAGAAGAAGAAAGAAAAAGACAAAAAAAAGAACATAGATTGGATGATTTACGCAATACTAAAATGAAATCTACAAGCCCAAGGAGATCTTACAGAACAATGAGAAAAAGCACTGCAAAACGAGATTGGGAGGAGAAGGAACTACGACGGAAGGGACGAAGAGGAAAGCATCAGGAAGACCCTCTCGACAACCTTTCCGACGAAGAGGACCAGGAAGTTAGTGATGCAAACATACCAATTCTTCTTGGAGATAAGGTTAGAGAAGAAAAAGAAGAAACTATTAAAGAGGAAGTAGAAGAGCTACCGAGAGTTCAAAAAAAAATAGACAAGATACGTAGAAAACGACAAGAAAGAGAAGAAAGAGAAGGAAAGTTAGTAGAAGAAACTATTCAAGAAAATTCAGAATGTGTAATTGACTTTTTGTTACCCATTCAAGAAGATATTTCCAATAATATTACACTAGATATATCTGAAAATTACAAAGTTGTTCCGGGCACACACGCACAAAAACTCAAGGTGTGGGCCAACGCACAGTTTTTCAAAAGTTATGGCCGTAAGGCCATCCATCCTGATGAGATAACGCGCTTTTTGGAAGAGAAGGGGCAACCCGATGATGAGTCGCTCGATGAGTTCTTCGCTGAAGAAAGAGTTTGATGAAGAAAGAGTTTAGTCAACATTCACTTGTGTGAATGTCTTGAACTACTACTAGGGAATACAATAGTTCTACTATTTCTATTCAATCTATAATCTCTTGTTTCATATCTATTATATAATAAATTCCTTCTTGAGGTTGCACTACTTAATTCATTTAAAGCTGACATAAATGGATCTTCTCTTGATTCTCTTCTTCTTTCTATTCTCGTTCTTTGTGGAGCTCTACATAACGGACAATCGTCTTTCTCTATCAACCATGTATCAATACAATCTTTATGGAATGAATGGTTGCAATTTAATGATTTTTGTTGATTAGGTCGTATATCTTCAAGACAAATACTACATTTTTCAGGCTCTCTCAAAACAACATTTTCTCTTGAATAATTTCTAACTACATATGGTGAATTTACAGTTGTACTAAAATGAGATAATCTTGCATTTGGATTCCTTGCTAAAGGTGAAGGATAATTAGGCATTCCTGTTACATTTTGTAAGTCTGATCTTCTTGCTAATCTAGATTGTCCTACTGCCATCATTTTTATTAGTTTTCTTGGAGAAAAGGTAAAATCACCAAAGTGACCACCACCTGTCATTTCTCCTGTAAATAATCCCCTTTCATAATCGTTTATTGAAAAGAAATAATTACCTGAAGGCAAATAGTTTCCATTTTCATCATAAAGACTTCTAATTGTACTAATTGCTGTATCTATTTTACGAATTGACATATAATTTATGAATTTATTTTATTTTTATAACTTCTAATTTATATTTTTGGAGAGAAATTTATTAAAAAAATTTGTCTTCGTTTTTTAATTTTTTTAATTTATATTATACTTTTTCTTCGTTCATTTTGATTTTTTTCAAGAAATAATCTTGATTTATAAAATTTGCCATTGTATTGGTGACATTTTTTAAGAAGTGAGATTTGGACTTAGATAGAACTGCAATTAGTTTTTCTACAAGTTGTTCATGAGTTTCTTGGTTTCTAAGATGAGTAAATATGCGCATTTTAATAGTTGTATTGAAATCCATAAAACACGAATGAATAGCCAGATTAAATTTGCCAGTATCCAACATTTCTTTAAAACTAGGCAAAACCTGAGTCTGGCTACCGGCAACCAGTGTTCTTTTTTCGGTAAAATATTTTCCAAAATAGTAATATACTATGCTTGGAAATATGAAGCACATACCGTGATTGTCTTCCTCTTGAAGATTGACTCCAAAATAGTTATGAGCCATAGTATAATCATAATATATGTTAGTATTGAATTTTTTATTGCAATAATCTGCAAGTGTTTTCATAACAACACAATCAATGATGGCGCCGTCAAATTTTAGTTGAGTGCACCTTGTTCGTGTTTTGATTTTTTCAAAATAAGTGTAATCTTTAATAACCTCTCCATGAGGATTCATATAATACAAGTTATAGCCTCCTCTTTTGGGAACCAGCATTGCGCAAGTTCCGTGAGCACAGTATCCTTCCTCTTCTTCACGATCCATACAATACTCTTCACAATTAATGTTCAAGAATATAATTTTCCTATCATCAATATCTTCTGCGATTTTATCTGCCAACATATCGTCCATTACGGTGTTGTGTTTTCCCCAACAGAATCCACAATCAACTTGTTCTTCGATATATTGGTCAATGCCTCCATCAAGGAGTTTTTCACAAATTTCGCGAAAATTAATATCAGCAACGATAAATGATAATTTTCTCTCCATATTTTTTCCAAATGACTCTCGTTTCAAAGAGTGTAAAACTTTAGTAGCAGGACTGATACATTCCGTAGAATCAAGACCAAGTTGGTCTGCCATCCTGAACACATCTTCAAATCTGCATCGCTTGTTCATAAATGATTGAAAGGGTTGCATCTTGACTTTAATGGTATGTAAGTGGTATTCAATAATGGGTGTTTGATATCAACCTATATCAGAATTGATATCAAATTCAATTTTCTATTAAGAGAGACAAGTTTGTCTCATACCAGCAAGTCTTCTACCGTTACATTTTGACCTTGGTATTGATATAGGAATATATTTATTACTTTTTACTCCTTTATTACTACCATATTGAGGACTAACATATAAACTACAATCTTGACCATTTACACAATTATTAACTCCTCCCCTACTATTAAGTTGACCTCCTAGTATTGTATTGTACTTTAATTGTTGTATTCTATTTCTACTAGTCACACTTGTTCTACTATTATATCCTGGATTAGCCCATTTTCTTGTAGCTGTATTTATTTTTGCAAGTTGGTTAGTATTTGTAGTCAAAGAAGTAGCAGTTTTATATTTTAATTTACAATCTGGGAATTTTTTTGTTCCATTAACCGTATTTATTTTGTATAAATTTACTCCATTAAGATCTTGATTTTCAGGTAAAATACCAAATGCATTTTGTTCATATAGTTTTCCTGTGCGTTCTAAATAGTTTCTATAGTCGCCCCCAGAATTTTTATTTCTCATTCCAAATTTATTTACTAATCTAGTAGTAGTATAATTGGGTTTTACACAAACAGGAGTAAGAATTCCATCTACCAATGAGCAACTAGATATATCAATATTTTTTATAATCTTTTCATTAGGAGTACAATTAGTTGTATCTAATGTCTTATTATATGTTTTTCTATAATGATTAAAAGGTACTCTATATGGTGTAGGTTTTCTTCTTAAAGATAATTTTTGTTGTTTAGTATCATAAGAACATAATTCAGCATCTATTCTATTTGTATTTAAATTCTTTATTGTGTTATTTACAATGTCTGTTTTTGAATTATAAAATGATGGATTAAATTTATTATTATAATTAGGCATTAGAAAGAAAGTAGCTGTACCATTAAAAGTTTTACCATTTTCACATGTCCTGCTTGATTCACATACTTGTTTTCTGTTAAGCATATTAATATAGTATTATAATAAAAATTACCATATTAAATTAATTTACATCAATAATTGTGGTCCACAATTAGTAGGACAAACTCCTGCATTATCTATTATTCTACCATCAGTTCTTCTTTTTGGTCTGGTTGCTCCCCTGACTCTGGCAAGAGCATTAACTTGAGGATAATTAACTTCTGTATGATTATTATTAAATTTAGAAGCATATTTAACTTTTGTATATGAACTAGTTGTTGTGGGCCAACTTTTAGTTCTGTCTGCTGTTTGTAAATTACCAGTAGAATAAACTCCGTTACAGCTACTACCATATGTTGTTGATTGGCTTGGTGGACATTTAGTAGCTCCCTTAATTGTATCCATCTTAAGTCTTGTAATTCTATCACTAGCTTCTACTGCTCCCTGAACAGCAAATTTTGGATTATTATATCTATATGTTGTTTCACTAGGATTACAACCATCAACCTCTGTGCAATTACCACCATAACCAGGCATTTTTTGAGGATTAGACATATATGTTGAACTAGTTGGTTTTTGTGTTGATAATTTTTTAATTTGTGTAGCTTTTCTTCTGTTATTTATTAATTCTCTATATGAATAAGAATATCTAGTAGCAGTCAAGGTATTTGATAATCCACTATTTTGTTTTCCTGCTATGTTTGGTTGCATACCACTTCTAATAAGAGGTTTTGATGTTCTTGTGTAATTACCAGATGAACCTCTAGTAGCAAATTGACTACCTGTCAATGGTATAGTGCTTGTAGAAATAGAACCATTATTAACACATACACTACCTGAACAATCGGAATAGTTATCTTTATATATTTCTGTTGTAGTTAAACAACCTCTTCTATGTTTTTTAAAGTCAGTTGTACCATCAAGAGTCGAACAGTATAGTGTTTTACGATATCCTTTAACAGGTTGCCTAAAAGGAGCATAATACTGTCTTTTTGTTTGTTGATATGTTTGATTTTGGCCGATCCAAAATCCCGATGCATCTTGAACATTGCCACATCCTCCGGTTGGAGCACAATGAGGATTTGGTATTCTTTTGTTAAATGAACTTCGTGATAGATAATCTGTTTTTATAATAGAGCTTCTGCTTGGATTAGATGGATCAAATTTGATTCTGTTTTTTAAACCTTGTCGCATTTATATTATTGAAAGAAAAAATAACTCAATAATATAAATATATGAATTCTAAACTGTTTTTAGGAATTATATTAATTGCCACTCTTTTTTTGAATATGATATTGTCACCTACTTTAATAGAAGGTATTTGTGATTATGAAGATGATGGAGATATTACAGGAGAACAAGATAATGATGACAATCCTTTAGGAGTATCAACTAAAGGTGCTCCTGTGTCAGGTAGAACTAAAAATGCATGTAATGAAGGTACAATAATAGAAAACGAAAGTAGATTAAAGGAAGCTAAAGAAAAATTAGGTGAATTAAAAAAAATTGCGTCTGGTGTTACAGTTGGTGTAAATACAAATACTAAAAATATCAAAAAAAATAAATTAGCAAATGCACAAATGAAAAGTGCAGTAGGTGGAGGTGATGGAGATGAAGAAGATAAAGAAGCGGCGGCGAAACAAGATGAAGAAATATGTAGAAAATATCCTGAAAGCTGTTGATAAAATCTAATATAAATATAACAATGAGAATACTTATTATATTTATAAATTTTTTACTAATAACCTTAATTTTGTATAATATTATGAATTCAAAGTTAGTAGAAGGACTTTCTGGTTGCTCAGGAAGTAACAAAAATGCTATTTATAGACAACAAGCATTGACAAATAGATTATTTAGTCAAATGAATACCTTAAAAGCAGAATATAAAGAATTAGATAACAAGCGAGCAGATAATACTCGTTTGATAGGAACCAATAAAGCAAATTCAAGAAGTGCAGTATCTAGTATGAATGATAAAAGAAAAGAAAAAGAAAAAGAGCTTGATGATTTAGAAAAAAAGGACGAACAGCCTGGAGCAGCTCCTATGCCAACAGGGGATGGTGGTTCAGGGTCTTTTGCAACCACAATGAAAAATAGTGCAAGTTCAGCAAAATTTTAATTTTCTATTATTATATTCCTTAATTCAAATTGTCTTTCAAAAATATCATCATGTCCTGATAATGGATTTTCTTCATATGATAATATTTCTTCTTCATTCTCATCTTCGTTCATTATTTTAATTGTTTGTTTATGTTTTTTTATTAATTGATAATAAATAAATGGTTCTAACATAGTAATAAAAGATGCTATATTTAAAAATACAATTGGTTGATCATTAAAAACTAACATATAATACCATATAATAAACTGAAAACTAAAAATCACACAAAATGTAAAGGTGGGCTGAATTTTATTAAAATATAATTTTTTCCTTTTGATATTTTTATAAATTTTGCAACAAAAATATAGATAATACAACATACTTTGTATGAACACTGCATATGAAAAATAAAAAATTTGAGGTGATAACTCGTCTTCTTTTACATAATCAAGTAAAGAGGGATGATTTAATGTTTCATTGAAGTTTAATATTCGTATTGCTAAATAATTGTTATGATAATCAATTATCCATATTACAGAACCAATAGATAAAGCCATAATATACTGAAAAAAATAAATCATTGTTGGGTTTTTTATACCAATAAATAAATCCATTTTTTCAATAGGGTATTTATAACTTAATGTATAGTGATCTCCACATTCCATACATCTTTCCCACGCATCAGAATCTCTATTAAAATTTCGCCAAGTAGTTAAACAAGATTTGTGTACATACTTACTTGTTCCTTTACACATACAAGGACTTATAAATGGGTCATCTAATGTTTCTGGTTCAAAACATATTCGACATTCTGCTATCTCTTCTGACATATAATATATTAATTATATATATAATTAATGGGAGATTTCTTTAAAGATATAGCAGGTGGTGTAGAAAAAGCCCAAGCAGGGTTTCTTGGACCTACATATAATTATGCCAAACAAATAAAAGCCCCTAGTGAATTAGGAATGAGTGGAGATGGAAATATGGAAGCCCTAGCACAAGATATTGCTGGATTGGTCGATTATACAAAAGTATTAGTAGAAGGGAAAGGTAGAGCACAGCGACAAAATAGCCCTTTAGGAAATAAATTTTTTTTAAAAACAGGGGGTCAATGTAAATCAAGTGATGGACAATTACATGACAGATGGATTTATGTAAATAATGTTCCTACTGGATCAATTCCATTTATATCAAGTATGACCGGTGCTGCATTGGGAGACTTTAGAGGTTTAGTTCCAGGAACAGTTGAAAATTTAGGACATCTTAATCCTTTAGCACTTTTCGGAGGATTTATGCAAGGAACTAATCCAAAATGTAGAAAATTAAATTTAAAAGCTGATGATGGAAAAAGGAATCTATATGTTGCAGATGCAGATATTGCAAATTTAAATCCTTGTTTATTTGGAGGTACAAATCCTGTAAGCAAACAAAAACTTACAGGATGTTCAGATGGATTTAAAAATATGAATGATATTATGAATGGATTGAAAAAAGGGTTTGATAATGATGAAACTCTAAAAGATAATCCATTGGCAAAAGTCTATAATATGGGATTCAGTGCATTACTACTTTATCTTATGTATCATTTAGTTATGAAATCAGGAGATTAAAACCAAAAATGCTGTATAGATTGTTGTTGTGCAATTAATACACCTATTATATAAAAAATAATTCCTATTAAAAGATGTGTAAATTTTGTTGGTTTGTAGTCTAATCCTAAATAGTTTATAATCAATGAATGTGGCGAATCATCACTTGGTGGATATATTCCCCAAAATATTGCATTTACCATTAATAGGGATGTTATTATAATTCTTAACATATAAATGTATATTAAGAATTTAAATTGCTATATTATCTGCGTCATTTACATTCGACAAGCAACCCAACAAGAAATTCCAACAAGTAAAGCTACAATTAAAGAACTAGATAACATTACTTGTTTATGATGAACCAACATATGCATAATTTGAGATTTAAATGAAAGATTTCCTGCTCCATTTGGTGGTTTTATTTCATCATCTGTTGCGAATGGAGATAAAGCATAAGACAAAACAATGTTTAATACTACACCAATAGCTGCTGCTTTTAAGAATAAAGTTTTTTTATCCATTATAATAATTAATTAGATAATAATTATCGGCGGCGTTTTCTTCTTGTTTTTTTCTTTTTTCTTCCAGCAGATGAACTACGAGTTTGTCGTGTTTTTCTAGGAACAAGTGTTTTTCCTTTTATAGCTGCTTCAATTCCTGGCATTGCCTTTCTTACATGAAAACCAGCAATAGCATCTTTATTTTTTTCATTTCCAGGAGTTTTCCAATATGCTTGTCTATTAAAACTTGCCTTAAGTTTTTTTTTAATTTTTTTTTGTTTTTCGGTCAATCCCTTCATTTTGGCTGTTTGCATTTCGCGATTTAGTGTCCATTGTTTTTTTCCTTCCCATTTATCAACTTTTTTTTTAAAAGCCATAGGAGCTGGTATAGCACCACCTCTTCTTTTTCGTCTTGTTTTTCTTTTACGGTTATTTCTTTTTTTTGATTTTCTACGACTTTTTCTTTTTCCTCCTCCTTTTGGGTTGGGTCGTCTTAACTTCATAGGAGAAAGATTAGGAATACGGTTCTCTATCATTGGTTGTCCAAAAGAATCAGCCCTTAGATTAGCTGCTATTTGTTTTTGCCTTGCAAAACCTAAAGGGTTTGCTCTAATCTTCTTTTTCATCAAATTCTTAGCCAAATCACTATATTCTCCTGCCATCATTGATCTTTGTACATTTGCTTTTCTACTAGCTTCAAAATCTTCCAAACCTTTTTGGGTATTAGATGCGGCTTCCATACCTTTATTTTTGGCTGTTTCGGCTGCTGATTTCCATTGTTCTGCTCCTTGCGAAACAGCATCAAAAAAATTTCTACCACCTTTTTTATTTCGTCTTTTTTTGTATTGTCTTATCAACATCTTATAATATAAATTCATATAAAAATTTACATTATATATTTATTTTCTGCGACGGCGTTTGGACTTCTTTTTGTGACTCTTGCGGCTCTTACGGCTCTTGCGACGACGACTTTTACGTTTTCCACCTTTCTTGGATTTACGGTGTTTGCGACTTTTGCGAGACTTTCTTTTACGTAATCTCTTTTTTGCTCCTCCTACTTTAGATACTAAATTTTTCAAAGTTGCCTGAACTGAACTAAGTGCCTCAAGTCCGGCTTGCTTCATTGCTCCTGCTTCTTGTGCTGTACTCATTATAATATATATTAAGATTTAAATTAATATATACTATTTAAAATTTAACGCGTTTGTAAAGTTCTAAAGCTGCTAAACCTCCGGCAACTTGTGCAACAACATATGGTGCTAAATCTTTCATATTTAATTTACCAGCTGCTGCTAACATTACAGAAACAGCAGGGTTAAAATGACCACCAGACTGCTTTCCTAGTATAAAAATAACTGCCATAAGCGCCAAACCAATTGCAACGGCATCACCTGTTGCTAAAATAACATAAAGAAAGAACATAGTTCCTAAAAATTCTGCGAGAAGCTTTTTCATCAACATTATAATATAAATTAAGAAAATTTAATTATTGCCATTAGCGGGCGGTTGATTTAAACTAGTTCTATCAAATACATTTTTGAAATAAATTACATCGCTTGAAGATCCTCCTCTTCCTGATGTTTGTCCTGGAACAACTTCACCATAATTTCCAAACAATTGAGCTCTCATTGAGCGAGGATCAGCTCCGTATGACCGTCCATTTTGAACTGATGCATGAGCACCTCTATCTGTGCCTCCATTGTCAATTTGACCCTTGGATGTTCTTGTTCTTGTCTGCAATTTCTTTATTCTTGCAATTCTACTTGATGTATCTGTAGTAGGACCAGGTTTTGCAGTTGCTCCATCAGCCCTCGCTGCTGTAACACATTTACTATCCTTTAAAGGATGAGGCATTTGAACACTTGGATGTGCTCCCCTAAATGTTTGTCCACTTTTACAATTTAAATTATTTCTTACTAAGGAAAAAGAATTTCTCCAATCAACTAAATACGGTGCTTTTGATGCTGACATATATAATATAATCTAACATAAAAAATTAACCAAATGTTGATTCCCCAGCATAATTTATATAAAGAAAACCATCTTCTGCTTTTTCTGCATCATATACTGTTGATAAAAGACTGGAACATGGAATCATTTTATCATTTACAAATAAATACAATGCTTTTTCTGGTGTCAAATGCATTCTCTTTCTAATAACATACATAAAGTTTGCTAATGATAAATCACCAGGACATAAATATTTTTTCCTATCTACTTGAGGAATATTTGTTGCTATTCTTTCACAAATTACAGGAACCCTATCTGGATACTTTTCTAATATTCTTTTAGACTCGTTCAATCTTTTTTCAAATGCGTGATTAGACTGAAACCTGCTATGTTCCACCTTTTTATTTTTTTGGATATTTTCATACGCTCTTTTTGCTCTAAATAACATTTCCATATATTAATATATATTCATTTTTTTTAAATATATATTATTAGTGCTTTTTTTTTAGTTTTCTTCTGCGCTTTTTCTTGCGTTTTCTTGTTTTTCTACGACTCTTGCGACGACGCTTCTTTGTTTTTCTCTTTCTGCGAGTTTTTCGTTTTCCTCCTCTTTGTAAACTATCTGGAACAACATTGAATGTAGAATCTGGTGAAAGAATAAAGCTTATTTCTTCTGGTGTTAGTTTTCCTACCTTATCATACTTCACCTTCTTTTTTTTCTTCTTTGGACTTTTCATTTCATTTTCTAATCTGGATATCTCTTGTCTTAATTTATTTTTTGCTTTATCTCCTCGTTCTTTTAATCGTATTTTTGTTGCTTTTCTAAAATTTGTTAAATGCAAGCCCTGTGCGATAGCTTCGTCTATATACCCCATTCTAGCTTTAAATTCTTCTATTAGCTCTTGTTTAGACATTCCTTCTTCATCTGGTTTTAATAGATTATCTTTTTTTGTTAATTCATCAAACTGAATTTTAAATTGCATATCTGTAGCCATATATATATATATTACCTAAATATTATTTAGCTCTAGCTCTCATTTTTCTCTTTGTTTTACGCTTTCTTGTTTTTCTACGAGTCTTACGACACCTCTTTTTAGTTTTTCTTTTTCGCCGACGAGTTTTTCTCCTCGTTTTCCTTCTTTTACCACCCAAAAATTGGGCTATGTGATTTCGTAGATGATGCGCACCCGCCGCGCCTGGAATCCCAACACCAAAAGATTTTCCTTGACGCTTATTACCAATCGTAAAAGCAATGTTCATATTTTTTTTATTTTTAATAGACTGTCCTACAGGGCTGTCCCAGAATTTGTCTTCGAGGTGAGCCCGGTAATTGTCCAAACTTTGTTGTGCCTCACTGACCCTCCAGGCATTGGATCTATTCCGCCCCAAGTCGCGATTTTCTCGTTCATATTTCTCCAGGCGTTTCAAGTCGTCTTCAAGAAATTCTAAATGCTCCAACTCCCTCTCATCGGCGGTTGAAATAAAATCAACTTTCTTTCTTTCTGCCATTATTTATATTACCTAAAGATTATTTAGCTCTAGCTCTCA
>WLWG01001991.1_pt1 | contig 16664 bp, 26 predicted proteins | sample 6712871 | NCBI WGS metagenome assembly WLWG01 (sample SAMN12718693, study PRJNA515312) | sponge metagenome | isolation source: marine sponge | host: Mycale hentscheli | place: New Zealand: South Island, Marlborough, Capsize Point | collected 2003-05-01
GTGGTTCTTTGTGCATAGTATTCTGCTATTATTTTCCCGAGCATAAATCACGGTACTGGAGTTTACAAGCAACTCAGCAACGTCTTTGCAGCTTTCACAGTTCTCATCCATGAAATATAAAAGTCGATCCGCTATATAAATGTAGGTAAATAAAAATAAAAAGAGGGGGTTATCCCTATTCGTTTCTCATAGCATTTTTAACAAAAGCGTTTTCCTCAATCATTTCTTGTGCGATTGGCTGTGCTAATGCTTCTTCAAATGCCTTGTCTTCAACAGTTGCGTATCTAAAGTTGTTGTTCAAGTAGTCGTGATACTTTCCTAACAATGCACTTTGATAATGTATCTTGCCATCTGTTCCAAACATCACTTCATTTTGACGTTTGACTTGATCCATAGTCAATCCATCATACAACACTTCACAACCATGTTGTGCCTTGTGTGTATCAGGGAAAGCGTTTGAGTCACAGATTGCTGACATATCTACTGCTTTTGATGTTGCAGTATAGTCCTCGAATGGAACTGCTTGAATACCCTCGTATTCTACAAGTAGACTGAATTGAACATCATCATCCCCTGTAGGCATATTGGAATATCCTTCCCCAACTACCTTTTTCAAGGCGTGTTGAGCTCGACATTCCTCTATTGCTCTTACAATTTCTCCAAGTTCTCCGTCATACTTTACATTGTTGACTTTCCACAAGTTGAACTCTGAAATCTCAAACTCTCTTGCTTCTTGGAATGGTGCTGTTTGCTTATCCATTCCTTGTTGGCAAGTGTCAAGTTCTTTGAGCAAATTCATGTAAACTGAATCTGTTGCAGTTGCAATACCCCTTGCAAGTTTGTTTTCTATCTCTAGGATTACTAACTCGTTAGGTGTAAGTTTTGCTTTTTCCTCTGCTATAGCTGTCAAGGCTTCCTCATTGAGTCTATCAATTTCTTGTTGATAACGTTCTGCTGAGATTAAATCTCTAATCTCTTGCATACTTTCAAATGTAGGCTCTGGTATCATTCCCTGCCAAACACAATGGAACTCTACTGCAAGTTCATCAAATGAACAACTTTGTCCGTGACTGTCGAACGGTACTTCAACTGTTGCTGTTTCTGCATATACAGCGCTAAATGCTCCTACTGATAATAGGGCGAGTAGTGCTAATATCTTTGTCGTCATTGGATAGTGAGATATGTATGGTTATTATAAGTCTTTCTAAAAAAATAAAAATATAGTATTTATATAAATATATCTATTAGCCTGAAGGACAGGCACTCCAAGAGCAACTCATACAAGTGTGACAGCCACCGGAATTAACTACCATTCCGCCATCTTCGCATTGTGGACATTCCATAACATTGTAATAACAAATTGACACAATATAAACTTTGCAAAAGGACTTTGATAAAATTAACTTTATAACGTACTCTTATAAAATTCCAATGACCTTAAGAGAGTCAGAGAGTTCATGCGTGTTGGAGATGTAAACTCTTTAACACACTTCCCCTCTTGGTTGAGATACATCAAGAGGGATATATATTATATAAGTGTATATATTGTATATCAATATAATCATATATCAAGTAGTTTGATTAATGTTTCTGATAAGGTTTTCCAATAATCTCTTTCTGTTTTTAATGATTGTATCTCTGCTTTTAATTCTGCAATAGTATTATTAGATACATTAGGTTGTGTATTTATTGGTTCAAATGTTTCACTTGTTCCACTTGATGTTGAATTAAAAATTATCCCGATATCATCAGAACAAGGACTATTACACCAAGTATGATCACCTGTAACTTCAGGTGTAGGCTGTGTAGGCTGTGTAGGCTGTGTAGGCTGTGTAGGCTGTGTAGGCTGTGTAGGCTGTGTAGGTGGTACATAAACGGGGGTAGGTTTTACCAATGTAACTGTACTCATATATGTATCAGGAAGTGACATATCTCTTAGATAATAAGTGTTAGGTGCATTGAAATAATATACAGGTAGTTCAAAAGTTTCTTGACTGTCTACCTCAACTGTTCCCGGAAATGATCCACTAAATGATATTGTGCTTGTTCCGTTGTTATAAAGTGTGAAATTACCCCCCTCTAGCAGGGTAATGTTAAAGGGATAATCATAGACATCAACATGACTTGGTGCTTCGGCATAAGCAGTTAATACCAAAGGTACTAATGCTAACATGATTATTACAGGTAGTTTCATATTACATTAATATATCTTTAGTAATATAAATCTATCTAAAGAAAGAAAAAAATGGGATCAACTAAAACAATCGTTGATTCCACAGGTAGGACATTGTTTGCACATATTAACTAGTGTATCACAGTTGATACACGGGCTAGTGTCCGCAGAAGACATAATATTAATATAGTGCTTATCATATATAAATTTTCGTGGTGTGTGCAAATACGCCAATTCCGCCAAAACCGGCAGGATAACTTGTGGCTCTCACGCCACTATATTGAATCTTCTCTACTTTCTTCCTCTTGTTCCTTTTGCCATTCTATTTCGGACTTGTGCATTACTTCTAGTTTCTTTCGTAAAGTTACATCATCTTCACTCATTTCTTTCTTCCCAAAATAATCACTCATTATACTTAGCATACGAGCCAAGTCTTTTGCACCTATTTCAACATACGACATATTTGTGATTTAAGTTTGTAGTATATAAACTAAATTGTCAATCTGACGACTGTTTTTTCTTTCTTGGTTTTTTCTTTGTAATCTTTTTAATTTTGTCCAATGTTCCCCCGCTTGTAGTTACCTCTATGCCTACGTCTTCTAATTGGGGTGAGGCATTGTATTCAGAAATTACCTGATTAAAATCTCCTGACTCTATAATTAATTTAATTGAACGTGAGTCTAATGTTATATAAGGACATTGATCCAACAGTTTTTGTAAACCGTCTTCCAATATGGTATTTCTTGATCCCATATATAAACTAAATTACAGTATTATTTAACTTTTTTCGTTTTTGATATAATATGGCTTCATCTCTGTGCTGAAGAATTTTGCATTGGTCACAGTATCGTCTAGTCATTGTTCCTCTGCCAACACCATAATCCCCATTATATTCAAATAATTCTTTGCACCTTACACACCCTCTAGTTATCATTTCTTTTTAGTTCCTATACAGTTCCACCCCAAATCACATTTGGAACATAACAAAACTACGTCTAAAAAATATACATCAGGGTATCCCTCATCTTCTCTTTCAGAAGCTTCCGCTTGTTCTGTGGTTGCACCACATGAAGGACAATAATTCATAATGATAAGTTTAAATATGTGCCTACATATTAATGTTTATGACTACAAAAGATCCACATGAAGATCAATGGAGAAAATTGTTTGAATTATATACCCAAAAGTCTACTTCAAAAGGAGATATATATGATAGACGGGCAGATGCTTGTAGAACACTCCTAGATAAGTATTGCTAAATTTAAATAGAGCAATACACTTATTAAGTTACAATGATTTCAAATGACGAATTTCACCGTTCTATAACTGATCAGATTAATAATATATTTAGGGTTATGAATAAACTTCACACAGAAACTACAGATGAAATAGAGGATTTAAAGAAAGAAGTCAATGATCTAAAGTCTTCATATAATAGTCATGTGGCAGTTTCAGATGCAATTAAAGAAATAAAGACTAAACATAAAATGTCACAAAAGCAAAAAATTGCTATAGTGTTTGGTGTAGTTCCAATAATTTTAACAATATATACATTATTTATGAATCGTTAATAATCCATTCACTTAAAGTCCAAAACACCTGTTCAACAAACCATTCTTCCTGTTCAATGTTTGATAGTAAACTCATACCACACATTGACAATGCTTGGTGCATACTTTCTTCAACAGAGGTGTTGATTATATCTTCCTGACTAATATGATGATGTAATGTTATCCATGTTTGTCTAGATTCTTCATAGCATACTCCCTTTTCGTCAGAATCTTCCCGATTTATGAATCTGAAATTCTGCGGTTTCCATTTTTTCATAAAAATTAAAGGATTTACAATAATTTAAAGATTGTAGATCACGACTATGATCATGATCATACTATACTTATATACTATGAGCCTAAAAACTATGATCATATACTCATATAAAGTATGATCATATAGTCATATTTTAAAAAATTTAAAATATTTAGCTCATTAAATTAATTTTTTAAGCGACTCGTCTAATATAAGTCTTATGTAGATACTTTAGTCTTTTTTCAAGAAATTATGATCATGATCATGATCATAGGAGTCTTTATAACAAAGTCTACATTGTTATTATCATGGTAGTAATAAATCCGCATATTAAAAAACAATTAAAAGATTTAAAAAAAATACCTTACAACTCAATTAAAAGTGCTTCAGCAGTAATTGTAGATATGCCGATAGGTCAGATGAAATCACATGATTTGGCTAGAGCATTATATGTTACAACAAATGCTTTTACTGAACTTACACACAAACAACAAATCATAGTTAAGGTGATTAAACAATCTCAAGAAGATATAAAAAAAGCCATTGAAAATAAAGACTTTACTAAAGAAGAATTAATTGATGAGATTAAGAAGATTGCTCTCGATCCTGCTGATGAAACACATTCTTCAGATTCCGATTCTTCTCAGGAAAAGGAATAGCAACACCCTTTCTTGCTATGTAGTAAGTGCCTTTTCTATTTCGTTTTCCATGATATGCACCAATGGCATAGTTATAATCAATGTCAAATTGTTCAACAATTACTTTAGGCTCATCATCTGATATGGTGTAAACTGTAGCAGTTGCCATAGAGTTAAATAGTGTTTGTGATATTAAAGAATTGTGGATATAACTAAACTGAAAGGTATTGGAGATGGAACAGCAAAGAAATTTGAAAAGAATGGAATTACTACAGTAGAGCAATTATTTGTTATTCCCCCACCCAAAGTTGCAGAAATGTTAGGAATAGATAATACTTCTGCTATGGAATTATTTAAGAAAGCCCGAGATAAGTATGACGATTCACCCGTATTTCAATCAGGTCTAGATGCTAAAAAAGAAGATGAGGTTTTGGAAAAAATTTCAACTGGCACAAAAGCACTAGATAAATTATTTACAGGTGGAATAGAATGTGGTGCTACAACTGAAATATATGGGGAGTTCGGTTGTGGCAAAACACAATTCTGTCACACTATGGCAGTAAGAGTTCAATTACCAAAAGACAAAGGCGGTCTTGAAGGCAAGTGTGTTTGGATAGATTCAGAGGGAACATTTGAGCCAACAAGAATAGAAAGTATTGCAGAATCATTAGAGTTAGATGGAAGCGAAACACTTGAAAATATAATCAGAGCAAAGGCATATAATTCAGCAGATCAATATTTAATTTTACAGGAACTTGAGAAACTATTAGTTGAAGATAAAGAAATAAAGTTAATTGTAATCGATAGTGCCACAGGATTGTTTAGACAGGACTTTAGCGGCAGAGCCATGCTATCTGAAAGACAAAAATATATGGATGAGTTTTTGACTATGGCTTCCAACATGGCTAATTTTCATAATATAGCAATTATATGGACTAATCAGGTAATGATTAATCCCGGAGTTTTCTATGGAGATCCTGTAACAGCAATCGGGGGAACAGTTCTTGCACACAAGTCAACATACAGGGTATATTTTAAAAAATCAGGTGCATACAGAATGGGTAAAATGGTAGACAGTCCTAAACACGGTCAAATTGAAGTAATGTTTGGTCTAAGTGAGGCAGGAGTAGTTGATCAAGAGGTTGCAGAGGAATTAGAGAAGAAAAGAAAGGCAGATAAGGCAAAAGCAAAGAAAGCAGAAAAAGAAGAAACTGTTATATAAGGTATGCTAAAGAATATATACATTGAAATGTGAAGCTTGTAAAAAAGGTGACCTAATACACACAGATTTTGTCTATGAAGGGGAAGATTTGTTGGTTTGTAGTAACGAAGATTGTCAAGAAGAATACGTTTAAAATCTTTAAATAGTTTGACACACTTTGGTACAATATGGGGTTTTTTGGTAAGATTAGGGATAATATAGATCCTAGAAACTACCGTGTGGTAGAAAAAGACGACTATAATCGTGTTACCCAAGACCATTATGATATGAGAAAAGCCATAAATGACGAGTATTTACACTCAAATTCTAGGGCTAGTACGCCATATCCGTTTCTAGATACACCAGATGGCAGTAAAATTCCAATGTGGCGTATGTCACCAAACAGAATGTATGAATTAGCAGATTATGTAGGAGATTTAAGAGCAGTTATTGAAACTATACAAAGAGAAATGTTTAGGAACGGTTTGCAAGTATTACCACGATTTGAACACAAATGTCTTGTTTGTTTGAAGGAATACGAGCAAAAACCACTCAAAGACTATGTTCCAATAAGTGATATGGGTAACAAAGGTAAAAAAGAAAAATTACAATGTAGTGCTTGTGGTAATGACAACCCTCGTAAATGGTCAAAACCAGATCCAAAAAATAGACAGGTATTACAAACACTTTTAGATAAAAGAGTAAATAACAACCAGCAATCTCTTAAACTTGTTGCAAGACAGGCAGAAAGAGATTTAGATATTATAGATGGTTGCTATGTTTTAGTGTCAAGACAATGGAAATTAAAGACATTTGCCAATCCTGATCCTGAAACAGGTGCAACAAAACAGGCACTTTCCAGCATACATGAGAGTAAAATAGATGAAATTATTAGAATACACCCTATCCAATGCAGTATAATTGCAAGTGATGAAGCAACTTTGGGAGTAGGTGCAGATGGAAAACCACGATATATATGCCCACAATATGAGCATAGAGATTCCATATTAGAAACACCTGTATGTCCTAAATGTGGATGTGAATGTTTTAACGCATTTTTAGAAACCAATAGTGTTCCTTACGGTGTTCCACTTAGTAGTCCTAAAAAAATGTATTATGCACAAAAAGAAATAGTTTGGATTCCGGGAAAATATTATCCTGATGTATTGTATGGTAATTCACCAATTCAATCAGTATGGAAAAAAGTTCTATCCCTTATGTTCCAAGATGAATATATGTGGAAATACTTTGACAAGGATAGACCACCAAAATCTTTGCTTGTGATGGGAAGTAGAAATGCAGAATCAGTACAATCATTCATGGAAAAGCAACGTCAAGGTGCAAGACAAGATCCATATATGCCTAGACCAATTCTTCTTAATACGGAAAACGTAGGTCAATCACTTGAATATATCGACCTTACTCCAAACTTTAAAGAGTTAGAATTGAGTGATCTTAGAAAAGAATTAAGACAAATTATCTCAACTGTGTATGGTGTTCAACCTTTGTTCTATGGTGAACAGGCTAAAGCAGGTCTAGGAAACGAGGCACTTCAAGTTACGCTTACAAACAGAACTATCAAATGGTTTCAAAGATTCTTGAATGAAAATTTCTTTAATGAAATTACTGACATAATGGAAATATATGATTGGAAAATTGAATTGGTAACAAGTGAAGAAATTGATGAACTCAGAGAAGAACAAGTCAGAGGACAAAAAATTGACAATACAGTCAAGTTATATGGAATGGGCTTTGACGTAGCATTTGACGGTGAGAACAATATACTCATATCACAATTCCCAAATCCTGAAAAACAACAAGCTATGATGGGTGGCGGAGTAGGTCAAAATGAGGGAGAAGGAAACAATGACAAAACAAAATCATCTGCACCAAAAGCAGAAGGAGAAGCACAGAAATTTGACGGTGAACCAAAGATTGCAAGACCAAGTGATGAAGGCGGTACTGGCGATGGAAGCCCTGCAAGTGGAACGGGAACAACATTGAGTAACAAAGGTATGACTAAAAAACAATGGGATAAGTTTCTAAAAACTTTAGAAGAATGAACGAAGATACTGAACTAGCAAAAAATATTATATCATATATGGCTAATATGCCTCATCTAACTGCCTATGACATTGTAAAACATTTTGAATCTCTTGGTGTATCGCCTGAGAAAGTCTTATATATATTGAAAGAATTGGATAATTAAAATGGGAGATTCAGGTAAAAGATTTGGGTGGACAGAAGATGGATTAGATGCAAAAGACAGAATCCAAAAAAATGATTTAAAAGAACGTGCAGGTAAGGAAAATCAGCACACAAGAAACCTAAGAGAAAGAGTTCAAGAAGATGAACATACTAAAATTAACAATTATAGTGAGGGATATTGTTACGGTTGCAGTAAGGTAGACAAAGTTATATCAACTCTGATATATATGTGCGGGGAATGTATGGAAAAACGTGGAACAGAGGGATTGATGTGTTTGCTTACAAAAAAACACAATTATGAACTATGTGACATACACGCAGGATGGGAATTTGATGATGTATGGCAAATCAACTGTTCAATGTGTGACTCTTGTATGCGTAGATTACATAAAGTTCACAATGCTTATAGAGCAAAAGGGGGTAGAAAAAATGCTCCTGATGAAATTATGAAAAGAAAATACTATGCAAGAAATCCCGGAGAAGAATTTGGTACAGGAATAACTAGAGATCAAACAAGAGATCAATCATTCAGATTGGGCTAATTCTTTTTCTTTTTGGTCTATTTGTAACTCTAATTCTGCAATTTTACTTAGTTGTTCAGCAGTTGATGGCTCATCAAAATCTTCTTCCCAATGAAATTTAATCTTTTGTGTGTTGTAATCTATGATCAAATGTATTGAGTTATTTCCAAAATCATAATACCATTCTCCCATTATTGTCATTTTTTTTGCAGGTAACGCTGTTCCATAATAGATACATTTTTTGGCAAATGTTGGTTTAGTCCACGGTAATATTGACTTTCTTACCTCAACTCTTTTCTCTTTTGGGTTGTAAAAAAAGTTAGTTCTAGACACATGGACAGGCTCTTTTTTAAATCTAGTAGCATTTGTAGTGCCTACTCCCGGATGTATATGCACATATCGCTTCTGTAAATTAACATTGTCTTGCATATATTGCATATCAGTATAGAACCAAAATGAACGATTTTCGGGTATATCTATTGATTTAACCTCTAATCTACTATTAATTGAGCCTGAAAATGGATTTCTTTTATTAAATGTATAGACATTATCATACACATAAAAGTCCATAACTTAGTCTTAATCAACACCTTTATATAATCGTTTCTTTGCCCTTTTATTATGTCAATCATAAAAAGACAAGATATTGCAATATCAGTAGTTGCACTTTCATTGTTCTCAGCAATACTATTTGTTGGCTGGGGAGCAGTAAAAGGGCTATTATTTGATTCAACCGTGCAAATGTCATCAGAACAATATGGAGCAATCTTTACCTTTGTATTTGGTATTTTGATTGGTTCAGCACTTACATACCTAGGTATTCGTGCAGGACAAAACGGTTCTACGACCATCTCACAGTCATAGAACAACCCAATTTTTATATACTATAACACTTTTTTTATATACATGACAGAATATGTTGAATTTTCTGATTTTGTAACAAAAGGCTTAACTGTTGATACAGCAGATCAACGCAGAATATTCAAAGGTCATATAACTGCTGAAATTATAGATAGGCAACAAGAGTTCATTTTTGTCAAAGAAGTTATGAAAATTATGGAAGCATTTATGGAAGTAAATCCAGTTATATCAGATTATCACAGCAATAGAATGGTCGGCAAGGTATTGAGTTATGAACAATCAGAATACAAAGGCGTTGCAACCGTGTTAATTACAGGCGAAGTTTATAAAAAAGACGGTATTACATTGTATGACAAAATTTGGGATAAGGTTGTAAAAGGAGAATATTCAGGACTATCTATGGGCGGTGCAAGTAAAGAAAGAGAGCCAATTCAAAAAGATGGCAAAATGGCATTGGAATTAAGAAAATTAGAGTTATATGAAATTGCATTATGTGACACACCTGCAAACCCATTTGCAGTAGTAGAATCTGTAAACAAGTTTGCTAAAGCAAATGGAATAGAAAGAATGGTAAAAGATTTCAATGGTAGAGAACAGATAAGATGTACTAGTTTAGGTTGTAAATTTGAGAAATTTGACCTAGAACAATTCATTGATAAGTCAAATGGGGAAGATATTAACGTTGATGTAGATGTTGATAATACCCAAACCAATTCAGATACTAAATCTGAAAAAGAAAATGGAATGGAACAATTTGACAAACCAGAAGAAGTGGGAAAATTAAACAACCAAAGTTTAGTTAATAGAGCTGCTGAAACAAGAGCAGATAACGTAGGGGAAGCTACAGGAAGTCCAAAAGAAACAACTGATTTAATTAACAGTATTCCAAAAATACCTGCTCATGTTAAAAAAGATCACATACCAAGTACACCTAAAGATGATGATTATTTGGAAGAAGCACAAAACAAACAGGATAAAATTAACGGTAAAGAAATTACAAAAGATCAACCAATAGGCGATATAAATGCCAAAGGAGAGTTCCCTATGAAACCAAGACAAAAACCAAATACAATGACAGATTCTAACGATAACGTAAACAAATTTAGTCAACCAAGTGCATTAGCAGGAGCTAAAAAACAGTCAAAAGTAGAAGGTAATATGGTACATGAAGTAAGTGAAAGACGAGTAAAAGATGTTACTAAAAATGATCCATGTTGGGAAGGATATGAACAAGCAGGAATGAAAGAAAAAGATGGTAAACAAGTTCCAAACTGTATTACTAAAGCAGATAATCCTGTTAATTTGATACTCAAATTTGGGATTACAGTTGTAAAAGAGGCATTAGAAGAAGCAGAAACCATACAATATCTAAAAACATTACATAAAAAGTATCAACAATAGGTTTACAATTCTTTCTAGTTTTAACAATTATATTTATATACTATAAAAAATTTGTTATATTACAACATGACTACAGAAGAACAAACCACAGAAACACAAGTTTCTGAAGTTCAAAAATCAGATGATGTTGACACTTCAGTCACATCTATTCTTGCACAATTAGTCAAAGCACAAGAATCTAGAATCGATTCTTTCGAGAAAAGATTTGATGGTCTTGAAACCTTGATTAAAGAGCAGAATAAAAACCCTGTTGATCAAGGTGTAGAGGATGATACTCAAGCTCCGGCTGTATCAAGTCCTAACGATGTCGGTGATCCTGACAAATTAGGAAATACCTATGCACCATCTCCAAAAGATCAAGCTTCTATTGTTCCACCTCAAAAAGGTGAGTCACCAAAAACCGATGCTCCTAGTCTAACTATGGGTAAGGCAGATGATGAAGACAAAAAAGAAGAAGATAAAGAGGAAGTTGAGAAAACAGAAGATCACGATGAAGACAAAAAAGAAGATGTTAAAAAATCTGAAAGTTCTGAATACGAAATTGTAAAAACGGTTAGACCACTTTTGAAATCAAGAGGGGAAGAAGAAACAACCACACCAACAGGATACCAAATCCTTAAAGCTATCTCTAGCGGTTGGAATGGTCAAACTTCAAGTGCAGAAGATGCACTCGTTATAGCATATAACAAACTAGAATCAGGAGAGTTCGGTAACGGACTTCCGGGTGGATACTAAAATGTCTACTTATCTAGGACTACGTTCTATTGATGAACTAGTAAATTATACCTATAACAGAACTCCTGACGAGATTTTAAAAGCAGGTTTCAGTACAACAGATCCCGGAACAGGTGGCAACTATAACCCACTATTCGGTGCTATGGCATGGGCAAACTTCAATATGGAAGCAAACATATTTGCAGCTCTACCAAAGTACGTTTGGGATTTCTCTGGATGGCGTATCTTCCAATCCAAAGCTCCAAATCTCGCAACTGTCGCAGGTGCAAGAGATGGACTCGGTGGAACTATAGAAGGTGGAGCTATCGCTGGTGCAGTAAAGCCAGTAGTCCAAGAGATTACCTGTAAACCAAAAACCTTACAATATGTATTCGAAGCCTCTGAGTTATTGGAACAATTAGTAGACAATTCTAGAGATGATAACTACGGTAGCCTCGCACAACAAAGAGTTTACGCAAGTGATCAATTCAAAGAAAGAGTCAATCAAATGCTTACTGCAATTCCTACTGACGTAGTTGCAACCAACGCACTTGAAAGACTAAACCTTGAATCTTTAGATGTCATTGTTGCTTCACACGCTGAACAACAATTCGAAGCACACGCAAATCTTACCGACCTTTATAACCCTTGGAAGGGTGCTAACGGTGCAGGTGTAGATAGAAATGCAGTTGCCGGTACTTGGGATTCCACGGTAAAATCACCTTCAGGTACTCTAGGTACAGCAGATGTCTTGACAGATGCAGTATTAAGAGATACACTTGCAGATATTAGAATTGCCGCTGGAAAAGAGCCAACTGTAATGATTGGTGGACAGGACACATACTCCGAAGTTCAATCAATCTACATGAACGCTTACCGTATCCAAAACACAGCCGACTTGAGAACAGAATTTAGTGTTGGTGTCAACGGTGTTGATACCTTTACTGGAACAGGTGCAGGATTACATATATCCACAATATATGGACTTCCATTCATTCCTTCAAAGGATACCACCCAATCAGCAGAGGGATCAGTAGATGACTTGTTCATCTTAAACACTAGTGCAGATAAAAATGCTCCAAACAAACCATTGTTAGGTATGCAAGTACTCAAACCAATAGTTTATTACGAAGCAGGAAAACGACAACAAGGTTATCCATTCATTAACGAAGCTTTCACAGATAGAGCTTTGTATAATATGCTTGGTGAAACAACTTGTAGAAACTTCAAAGCACAAGCCAAGATTAGAGATATTGCTTCAGGAATCTAGATAAAACACAAACCTTTTTTTTATTTTTTTATTTAATTTCAAAAAATTTTCTATATGGAATAAGAATTATATATCTATATATAATAATATTTATATGTTAGTAATATGAAAAGTGATTAATATGGCAGTAACTATTACAACAAACGCTAAATATCAGCATTTAAATGCAGATAGATCCCATACCATTAAACCGGGCGGGGTAGGCGTAGAAAAAGAGATGGTTTGTGATATTGCAATTACTGGAACAGGACAATTTGCAAGTGGTTTAGTTACTTGTGATTTTACACAAGTAGGCTTTAAACAAGTCTATTCATGTATTATTGAACAAACTAATGACTTTGCATTGAATACTTATCAGTTCGTAGAAGCAGCTAATTCAGCTGCCGCTACAGCAAAAATCAACGGTAGAGTAAGAACTACAAGTGCAAATGTAGCTGCAAACAATACCTGTACTATGACCGTCATTATTCGTGGTGTGTAAGGGAAACCTTATATAACACTTCTTTTTTATATTCTATATTATGGCACGAAATGCTCGTAAATTAATAACTGCTGATGGAGTAGTAGTAAATAGAGCAGGTAAATTAAAAGCAGTAATACCAGCAACAACAGGAACAGGTAGTGTTATATTTTATAATGGTGCAAATAATGCCGCACCAGAAATATATAGACTTGTAGCAGGAACAGGAGTTCATATCAATTTAGAATTAAACTTTACAAAACTTTTTGCTGATGTCACAGGCGCTGTAAGCCTTAATGTACTTTACGAATAATTTAAATATCATTAACTCAAGGCTTATATATGGTTAGGACACCTACTTATTGTACTGCTACTAATATATCTGACTGGCTTAGAATACCTATTAACCCTAATACTGATCCAAATACTTCAATGATTAATGAAAATATAATGGACAACGAGGACAGAATTGACAGATTAACAGGTCATACATGGCTTTCAGAAAAACAAGTAACAGAGGAATTTAGTGTAAACAAGTTATATGATTGGGGTAGAGGTATGCCTTTGTTTCCAAGAAAAAGAAATCTTAAAACTTTTGATTCTACAAAAGGCGATAAATTTGAAATTTGGGATGGCGGTGATTGGACAGATCAAACACCAACAAGTAACGGTGTAAATCAAGATCAAATTATATATTTTCAAGAAATTAAGGGTATTATTTACTTAAGAGGATATTTGTTTACAATACTTAGAACAAATAGATTCAGGGTAACTTACAGATATGGGGGAGATAATGAGGGCATTAAAGACGTTGCAGAACCAATACCAAGAGATATTCAAAAAGCCTGTAAACTAATGACCTGTCTTGATATATTGTCAACTGATTTCCAAATGTCACAAATTGCTTACGGTGGGGAAGGTAACATTGATAAGCAGAAAGTAATGGACAGATGGCAAAAAGAAATTGATGAAATAATATGGAGTAGAAGCGAAATAATTTCTACATGGTGATATGTCAGCAATAACAAATTATACTGTTAGTACAACAGAAAATGAATATGAAAGATTTCGTATGCAGAAAGATTTAGGAGTAGAGTTAATTAAAAATATGAAAAGAGTATTACGAGATGAAGATATTAACTTTACACAAGATCTATCAAATTCATTTGAACTTGTAATGAATATAAAAACTAACAGTTCATCTGTTGAAACTAGTAATCCATACGCAAATTTAGTTGATAAGGGAATGAGAGCAGGTAGTTGGGTTAATTTTGATGCACTATATGATTGGGTAAGAATAAAAATTGGATTAGAAGAACCTGAACTAACTTCTGCAACATGGAAGATAATAAAAAAAATACAAAATAAAGGTATAGATCCTACTCATTTTGCTAAAAAAGCAATTAAAATGGTCATTGGAAAACATGGACTTGCAGGAACTAAACGTAGAAAATACAAGAAAAAATCAAAAGTATCAGGTGGTCTTGGAGATAAAAGAAGTAAATGGGCTAAACGAGTTGCAAAAGTTAAATCAACTGTAAATAAATCCGCTAAAAAAGTCAATAAGATATTGAAAAAAGTAAGGAAAAATGTAACAAAAACAAGCAACCTAAGAAAAATAAATAGAGGATTAAGACAAATTAATAAGTATGGAAGTAAATCAGTAGATACAATGAGGAAATATAAATGACCGATGGAATGGCAGGTTTACCATTTGCAAACGATATTATAGATTATCTTAAAAGTAACTGGACAAGTTCAGGTGGAAAAGCACCAATATTTACTACAAAATGGAAAAAGAAAGCAGTAGGAGTAGGTGCAAGGGTATATGATGAAGTCATTGTTGAACTTGATACAGAAGATCCTAAAATATACAGTATGATCACAAGCATAGGTTCAGATAACAAATTTAACTACGATTGGTTGCACGATATATCAATTACCTTAGATATTTATTCAAGTGTGAGTGAGGCTAGGGTACTACAGTTAGTTGATGAAATTATTAAAATATTAAAAAATAACGTTGTTGCTACAATAAACAAACGTGAATATATACAGATTTTGCCGGGAAATATTGTTTCATTAAATGAAGAATTTAGGAATATATACAGGTATAATATAGATGTAGATGCTATGCGATTCAATCCGTAAGGAATATTTAAATATGTTGGTTATGGTGTATTTATATGGCAGCTTCTAGTGCTTCTAGTGCATACGCAGAATATACTTATGAATCCGGATTTGGCGGCGGCGGAAGTGCAAATACTCCTATAAGATTTGGGAAAGAAGTTAAGGTTACAGGTTTAGAATTTAAAAATAATCAAATGGCATTAGGTCAGTTATACTCACCAGAAATAGAAACTTTTGCTTATGGTAAAACTGAAGGAAAATGCTCTGTTGAATATGTAGCAAGTAACCCGTGGTTCTTACAATCAATTTTCGGTACAGCAGTATCAGCAAGTTCAACACCATCTCCATTATATACACATACTTGGAACTCTGCTGGTTCTAGTGCTGGAATGAAATCTATAAATTCTTTAGCAGTAAAACTTGGTTTTGATGTAGAAACCGATTATAAAAGAACAGCAGTTGGTGTTGTTTGTCCTTCTTTGTCTATTAAAATGGCATTAAATGAAACCGTTAAAGTTTCACAAGAATTAATTTGGGGTGAAGAAACTGTAAATCAAACATTTTCAGAGCCACAAGGAACAGAATTAGCAGGTGCAATTCCATATACCTTTGTTCATGCAGTTATTACAAGTCCACTTACAGGTAGTACACTTGCAACAGTTCAATCATTTGATTTGAATCTTAATACAAATTCAGAATTAATTTACCAAATGGGTAATACTGATAGTGCAGATGCTTACAGAAAAATTTTAGAAATGACAGGCAAAGTACAAATAGTTTTAAAATCCTCTGCATTTTTAGAAGAAGTTTATGGCAGATCCGCAACTGCAAATAACTTAGTAGTTACACTTTCAAATGGTTTATCAGGAAACTCAGTAAGAAAAATTGTTTTAACTTTTACAGGTTGTAGTTTTTCAACAAATAATGTTAGTGGAATGGAACCGGGAGAATTACTCTTAGAAGATGTTGATTTCCAATGTAAACACGTTACCGCTGTTGCAACCAATATTGCAACTGCACTTCCATCTTAAATAAGTTTCGAGAAAGCTTTATATAGATATTATATTATAAATATTATATGTCAGCAGATTTATCCACAGTTGATTTTGACTGTAAAGTTAATGGTAAAGATGTAACTTTAAAAATTAAGACAGATTTGACTTGGGGAGAAACTCAAGACCTTTTATCAAAATCAGTAACAATGACAGCATCAGGTGCAAAAGATTTTCAATTTAATAACTTTTGTGATGTATTATTAACAAAAACTATAGTATCAGGTTT
>WLWG01001993.1_pt1 | contig 16656 bp, 10 predicted proteins | sample 6712871 | NCBI WGS metagenome assembly WLWG01 (sample SAMN12718693, study PRJNA515312) | sponge metagenome | isolation source: marine sponge | host: Mycale hentscheli | place: New Zealand: South Island, Marlborough, Capsize Point | collected 2003-05-01
ACCCACGCTGTGACATCATCCAGGCCTTCGTGAGACTACCGTCGAGATCGCGGTAGGCTGGCACTGTTGTCAGGCCCATTTCGTACAGCGCATCAGAGCTTGTCAGTTCGGCTGCGTCATAGGGGTTTCCCATCGGCCATCGTTGAGGTTTGAAATTTCTTATATACAGATGGTCTGGTGTGCGAACAGCACGCATAGGGTACGGAAGATTATCTGGCCGCGCATTGTAATAGTGACGTTCCCGACCGATGATCACGGAATCCCGCTCGGCATCGACCCAGCCACTCTTTTTGCTCAAAAGCTGAGGAAGAAAACTTCGGCCGTCCATCCTGGCGAGTGGTTTGCTCCCTGCAAGTTCCAGAACCGTTGGCCCCACGTCCATGATGCTGACAAAATCGTTGACCCGTCGGCCAGCTTGAATACCTTTTGGCCACCGGACCAGCAATGGCACACGCGTCGCAAGGTCATAGCAGTTCGTCTTCCCACGTGGGATTCCTGGAATGCCATGATCGCCAGAGAGAACAATGACGGTATTGTCGAGTTCACCAGATGCTTCAAGCTCGTCGAGCATTGCTCCCAGCATCAGGTCAAGAGCAAGCACCTCCCCAAGATAATCTGAGAAGTCACGTCGCACATCGTGAACATCTGGAAGAAATTTTGGAATGAGGCCTTTAAGCGAGTCGGGCTCAATGCCCCAGAGTTCTTTCCCGGAGTCAGGCGTATAGGGGCGGTGCACATTGATGGACCCAAAAACAAAGAAGAATGGTTGTCCCTCGGGTGTGCCGGCGAGTATGCGTTGCATTTCGCGGCGGGAGTTCTCGACGACTTCATCGTGCCGCTGCTGACGTTCCTGCTCGTTTGCGGCCGTGCCAACGTATAGACCGTAGCGTTCATAGGGAACCTTACCGAAGCGTTTCATCGCTGAGTTCGAGCGGCTCTGCGTGAAAGCAAATGTTTTTCTGGAGCGCTGCACAAAGTAGCCGGAGTCACGCAACACGTCACCAAACTTCGGCAGAGTCTTCATCGGATTATCGTGCCCATCCCAGTTACTCCCCTTACTATTTAAAAACGCTCCCGAACCACAGTTCCAGAAGTATCGCCCCGTCGCAAGCGAGGCACGACATGGTGAACACGACGCAACGGGAACAAAAGCATTTTCGAACACCACTCCTTCCCGACCGATTCGATCAATGTTGGGGGTTGAAATCACATCGTTCAGCGACGGTTTGTTTTTTTCAGCATAAATACTTGCATACCGACCCCAGTCATCGGCAAAAAAAAACAGGATATTGGGGCGCTCCGCAGCACAAGTGCAGTTCACAAATCCGGTCAACGGGATCAAATACAAGAGAATAGTTTTGCAGAAGTTCATAGGTAGTCTTTTCGTCGTGCAATTCACCAGAAGTCCTGTTTACAATCTCAATAGACTTTTGGTGACGGACGCTACAAAGCTAGCGTCCTCAAACTGAAACATCATTTGAGAATAGAGTCGATGAAGCCTGCTAAATCCGCAACCGAGAGGTCTCCGGAGCGGTCCTTGTCGGCTCTCTTAAAAAAGATATCGATGTGAGCCGTGGATCCAAGAAAGGTCACGAATTCCTGTTTACTGAGAACGCCATCTGAATTGGCGTCGGCATCCGCGTGCCATTCGGCAGGAGTCTTGCGGGATATTCTCCACCACTTGATGTCTTCGAGTTTGGCTGCGAATTCCTTCAGATTCAGTGTGCCTGACTTGTCTTTGTCAAATTTCGTAAATCCAACGGGCCCATGTTTGGGTGAACGGTAAATGGCGGTCGCGTACTCGACATAGGAAAGCTCGCCGTCGCCATTACTGTCAGCCAATTGATACAACTCAGCGGGTGTCATGGTGAGCATTTCAGCGCTGGGTTTCAGACCCTTCTCCGGAATGGGAAGCGTGACCCAGAGCTGATGGCATTTCCCCTTGGAATCGACGCCTGCGCGAACGAAGAAGCCCGGTTGTATTTCTTTTTTTTCCTTCAAAAAACTTACGTATGTGACCTTCGCCTTGTCGTCGAGCCTGAAAGTCCTGCTTTTCCTACGATAGTTAACGGTAATATTGTTTCCATCAACAGATTCAATAACACCATGAAGTGTCTCACTTTTTTTTTCCTGAGCGGTAATTTCGGTTGATGCAAAGATAAGGCAAATAACAACAAGGCTGAGAGTCAGGTTGGTTGTCATGGAATTGTTTCCCTGTGATAGTTTGGCGTGGATACTACTGCGATTAAAAGTGGCTGTTTGTCAGAATGATTTTAATATCAGTCGTCTAAACGTCCCTCAGCGGCAAGCCTGCAATGTTTGGCATTTGTACTTTCGTCGTACCGTACCATCCCAAGTCATCATAGCCGAGATCGTCGGCAAAAATGAAAACGATGTTCGGCTTTTCCTGCGCTTGCGCGAAAGATGCCAACAGCATGAGCGCTATTGAGAAAAAGCCACTGCAGCCAAACGTTCTCTTCATGGATTGCCTGTTTTTTCAGTTGCAGTGTCATGCGGATGTCGGACGGCACCCCACTAGTGTGATGAAATCACAATGTCTTGCGATGGCTCGTTATTACATTACGTCTCATCGATTGAAGCAAATATCTTTTTCATGTGATCGCGAACCACCGACTGATCCTTTTGTTCTTCTGGGTTATTCTCCGGCTGACCTAACTTGTTGACTTTGGTCAACGTTCCCTTGTCGGTATAGATCCAGTCCTTAGTTCTGATGTGTCGTTCATTCTTATACTCGATGTGCACCCATTCTTTTGAAGGAGCATCTTCTCTTCTAAGTTGCGGCAAAAAGCTTTGTCCGTGAATGCGCTGCATTGGTTGTGGAGCTGAAGCAATTTCCAGAAATGTTGGAAGAAAATCTGCCAGCTCGACCAGATCATCACACTGTGTTCCTGACTCAACAGTCCCCGGCCACCTGACAATGAGAGGAACTCGTGAACCTCGATCAGTCATCGTCATCTTGCCGCCCTTGACCTTGCTACGGTTGTCCCCCCAGACCGAAGTCACGCGACCATGCGTGCCGTTGTCTGCGCAAAAGAGAATAATCGTATTATTGCTGATTCCAAGGTCATCGACAGCGTTCACCAGCCGCCCAACATTCTTGTCAAGGTACTCAACCATTTCCGGAAAACACTCGGGGCCGCTCTTTTGCTCTGAGTCGGGAAGTCGACTGGTCGCCGCACCGCCAGGAACCCTGACATAGGGAGTATGAACCAATAACGCCGGGTAATAGACGAGGAACGGCTCGTTTTTTTTTCGATTCATAAAGTCGATCAAAAAATCTGCAAGAACGTCTGGGCCAAACCGCTCGGCAATCGCATCCTCTTCAACCTTGCCGTTCATGCGGAAATGCGGCTGGTAGTAGCGTGACCTCTTGTTGCCGTCCCGATCAAACATTTGCCAAAGACAATATTCGTCAAAGCCAAAAGCCTTAACCGTATCGTTGCGTTCAAGCCACGAGACATTCCACTTTCCGGCAATCGCAGTTGCGTACCCCACTTTTTTCAGTTGATTGGCAAAAGTATTGAACTGCTTCGGATCCAGGTAGGTGTCATCGCTCCACTTCGCCAGCACATGCTTGATACCGGTGAACCTCGGATAGGTACCCGTCATGATTTCGGCTCTGGATGGAGAACAGGCAGGGTTCGCAAAGCAATGGGTAAACACCATTCCGTCTTCTGCCAGTTTGTCGATATATGGCGTCCGGACACCATGGCCACCGTAGGTATTCAGTGGTTCAATCCCGAGGTCATCAGCAAAGATCAAGACAATGTTCGGAGTGTCGCGATCCAAACGCCCGGTTGAAGCCTGTTTCTTTTTTCCCTGAAGTGTCTTTTCCCAGTCCTCATGCTCTGTCTTGAATTTCTGGAAGCGACGGTACTCTTCGGCTGAGATCGTGCCATCAGAGTTTGTATCGATATGAGGAAACAGCCACTCCCAGCCTTTCTTCTCACTGTTCCACTCTTTCTGCGACTGCCAACGGACGGACTGATCAGGCTTTTGCTGATCGTGAATCGACTCCTGAACTCGTTCGAGTTTCTGTTCCAACACGTCAAGCTTCTGCCGAAGCGTATCGTAGGGAACGTCCTGCACAGGAATATCAGCATCGGCCGCCATGGCGGCGGCAACGCCTGCTGATTCACCGAGGACCATCCAGACAGGTTCCATACGAAGCGACGTAAAGGCGATGTGACTTGCCGAGACGCAGACAGGCACGATCAGGTTATCGCACTCACCTTTCCGCGGCACGACAGCCTCATAGGGGATCTTGTAGCTGCCGTTGTATTTCCCGTTGTCGAGGTAGACGATAGAAAATGCACCTCCTTGCAGAGCGACTTTGCCATCTTCCACGACGACAGCGTACGGCCAATCATCAACCCCATAGGCTGCAAGCCCAACCGTATGAGGTGGGTCAGTCGTACCCTCGAGGTCTTTCTGGGTCACAACGTACGATGAAACCATCCGACGAGCTTGGCGGACATACAGCTGATTAGGCCAGCCGCCGATCTCATCGAACACTCCCTTCCTGAAGGAAGTCTTCATCGCACGCTGCTTCATGATTTTGGGGACTGAAGGATCCGTCTTTGCGAAATGAATCGAGTTGACAAGAAACTCCTGATGGAACTTCCAGATTTTCGACCGCGTTACCCAATCACCGTTTGGGTAGCTCTCATTGCACCCGTAAACAGTCGACCCCATTAGATTGCGATTCGATTGGGCACCGCCAACAAACGGTGCCTTCTTATGCACCGTGAACTTGTTGAGTGTTGTTCTCATATGTCGATTTGAAAAGATGTCGACACCATCACGAATGGCTCGGCGATACACTTCAAATTCAGCTGGATCATAATTCGTTGGCTCAGGAATAGGTATGCCCTTCCCGCTCATATCGAACTCGTGGCGAAAACAGTAACCCATCGACAACGAGTCAGCACTGCCCAAAGGACCGACCTTCCGATCTTGCACGAATGGGACCAATCCACTTTCAGAATTCCCGGGTTCTATGTAGGGGTCGATGTCATGAACCCAAAGGCTCGGACGTACTCCGGCAAGTGATTCATCGTAGTGCTCGCGTGACTCACGACCCCAGGTGTAGCTGACGCCGCTCAGCCCGAGCACGTCACCCTCGTACGAACAATCAATGAACACTTTCGCAGAGACGGTGATGGCATTCCGCTTCTCCGGTTCAGGAATGGGACAGCCTGTTTCATCGACCGGGGCATAGTCGAGCGTGATGGACCGGATTGAATTGGACTGGTTGGTCACAGCGAAGGACTCGTTCATCGCAATCGGCTTTTTGCGTGTTGGCGAGTCAATTGTTCTATCGTTTACCTGAACTTTACCGACACGGTGGTTGTAAATTACTGTGATGCCGCGGTCCTCAACAGCTTTCTTGAATCGCTCACGATACTCTTTGTTACCGACACCTTGTACGGCATGTCCGCCATGAGCTCTTGGTTGCTCCTTGACTCCCTCCATCAAAATCTTGTAGGTCGAACCACCGACTGTATTACCTTTGCCCCAGTCAAGATGGTTGATACCTCCACCAGTCATGCCACCAAGCCAGCGACTTGGTTCGACAAGAATGACATTAGCCCCTTCTTTGTCAGCGGCCAACGCTGCCATTACGCCACTGGCTGTGCCGCCATACACACAAATATCGACTTTGTGATGCGCAACCTCCGAAGCCAGGCAGTCTTGGCAGACCAGAAGAACATTGAGGGCAATAATCGATGCGGTGAGATATTTATTAAAAATGCCTCGCGTTTTAAGTGTCGGTTTAAACAACCTCAAACCCCTTTCGCTGCATGCGTTTCTGAAACCCATTGGCTTGTTCGTCACCAATGACCTGCTGCTTGGTAGCGTCCCACTTCAACGATCGTCCCAGACGAACGGCGATGTTCGCCAGATGGCACGTATTGAGATGTCTACAATGGCTCTCGGCATCAGAAATCGGAGTATCTCGTGAATCGCAACAAGCGAAAAAGTTTTCACGATGACTTAGCTTGTCTTGGCCTTTTCGCAATTTGGTAAACAGGCCTTCCGGCAGCGGATTCTTAGCAAGGTCTTCAATAGGGCTACCGGTCAACTTGCCCCGATTCACAAAGTAACGCCCCCCGTCACTTTCGAACATGATGCCGTTATCAAAACCGAGATCTTTCGCATCGTTAACGATGAACATCTCAACACCACCCGCAAAGACACAGCGGACTTTGAACGATGTTGCCGTGTTGTAGGTGTTGGTGGCCGTTGGCACGCCATTTTCAAACGCCACCGGGTGCTCAGCGTGAACCAATTCGATTAACTCAGGTCCAGGCAGATCCGGTGCGATAGCCCACTGGGCTATGTCGACATGGTGAGCACCCCAGTCCGTCATTTTGCCACCGGAGTATTCATACCACCAGCGAAAGTTCCCGTGACAACGTTGTGTAATGTAGTTGACACTTGGCGTCTGGCCCTGCCACATATTCCAGTTCAGGTTCGATGGCGGACTGGACGTGTCGAACGTGGGGCCTTTAGGACCAGAGCCAATGGCTACAGTCACACGTTTCATCTTGCCGAGACGCTGCGAATGTGCCAGAGCCACTGCCGTTTGAAATTTCGGGCTGCTGCGTTGTTGTGTGCCCACTTGAAGAACGCGGCCCGTTTCCTTGATGACACGGCCAAGCGTGCGGCCTTCGTCGATTGTCAGGGTGGCGGGCTTTTCGCAGTAGACGTCCTTGCCGGCACGCATGGCGTCGATCGCAATCTTCACGTGCCAATGGTCTGGGGTACAGACAAAAATGGCATCAATGCCTGGCGCATCAATGAGATCCCGATAGTCAGAGAACTGCTGAGCTTTTCCAGCAGCGTACTCAGCGTTGTATTGTTCAAGATGTTGTCTATCTACATCGGCAATCGCCACAATGTCGGCAAGCCGCTTCAACCCTCTAGCGTGGGAACGAGCAATGCCTCCATTGCCAACGACACCCACTCGCGGCCGTTCATTCGGCGAGCGACGTTCCTCGGATTGCACAGTAGAAGTAAAACAGCCGACTAAACCCCCCGTTGCTACGCCACTGCACGCCTTTAGCACTTCTCTTCGTAGGAGTTTTTTATTCATCGTGATTGTCTTCTCCTTGTGTCTCACACATGACGTTCACCTGCTACGGCAACCACCAGATGTCTCCAATGCTTCTGCTTTTCTATGAAAGTATCGCAGTGATACCGGTTGGTCCCCGATTTCTTACTACCCGTGCACTTCAAGAGGATCAGGAGCACTAGTGCGATACATCAAGGGATTCTTGCACGAGATGTTCACAGAGGACCAATCTTCTGTTGTTAGTCATTTTTTCCAACACCTCAGACAAACAATTCTCTTCGCACTGTGCCTTTATTGGCTAACTCAAAGGGTCGGCCACTGGCTGCCTTTTCTTCGAGGTTTGGATCAATCCCAAGCCGCCATGCTATGGATGCGTTGAAATCTGTGACATCCACAACATTCTCGTCCGCATGCTTTCCGTCCGGAGTAGTCGTTCCGTAAATCTGACCAGCCTTCACTCCAGCCCCAGCCATGAGACATGTAAAACCATCCGGGTGATGATCTCGTCCAGCGTTTGGATTCACGTCTGGCTTTCTGCCAAATTCTGTTGACACAACCACGAGCGTCGAATCCAGCAACCCCTTCTGGCTCAGATGGCTGAGCAGTGACGAAAGTCCACTATCCAGCGCTTTGGCATTGGCAGGCATCCTGCCATAGATATTGTCATGGTAGTCCCACCCTCCCAGGTTCACTTTGACAAATCTGACTCCGCGCTCAACAAGCCGAGCCGCCAGCAGGCAACTGCGACTGAATTTGCCCTTGTCATACAATTTTGTAATTGCCGGATTTTCATTTCGCAGCTCAAAGGCATCGATATCTTGTGAGTTCATAAATCGTAATGAACCCGCATAGGTATCCGCATACGACTGGGTGTCTTTCGTTCCAAAATTTTTCTGAAAGTCATCATTCAAAGCACTCAGGATATCGAGACGATTCCTGAAGGCCTTCTCCGCGACCGCTTCGTTACGCTTCACGAAATCGATCCCCTTGTCAGGATCTTTGACCGGCAAGGCGGCCCATTGCCCCGGAAAAAAGCCTGCCGTTCCCGCACGGCCGCTTCCAATGCTCACAAAGTTTGGGAGGCTGTCCTGCTGACTTGTGAGATTCTTGTTTACCCAGGCACCGAGCTCGGGATGAGTAACCGTCGCCCGCGGGTTGTAGTTGGTCAGCATCTTATAAATACCAGCGGGATGAGCCCCCTGATCAGTCTTCATTGAGTTCAGGACAAGAATCTTGTCCATCTGCTTGGCCAACTTTGGATAGTAATTGCTGACACGAACCCCGTCGGCATTACTCTTAAGGATGGTCGACTTCCCCAAGACCGGCGTATCAACTTCAACATTAAAACTGTCGTACTGGCTCAACCCACCTGAGAGAAATATGTAGATAACCGATTTGGCCTGCGCAGTTTGAGCAGATGCCGCAGTTGCATCCAAGAACGGCAACGACGCACCCGCGAGACCCACACGGTAGATAAAATCTCTTCGGTCCATGCGACTATCTCCCAAACCTGAATTCATTGGAGTTGATCAACGCCCACATCACATCATCTGGTGCATTATCAAAAAGCGGTTCTTCTGACGTCTTGGGTAGTCGCCCCAAGATTGCTTTCCAGAGAATCTCCATTTTCTCTTTTTGTGTTGCAACTTGACGGAGCTTGCGATTGATCAACGCATCATCCGGAATACCCAATCCATTCATGAGAAACAGGATTTGCGGAATGTCTGGTTCTCGGGTTGCCCCATCAATTACTTCGCGATTGGATTTACCCATCAGCATGGATACCCAATTCTCCTTGTAATTTCTTCCGAAGGTGGAAACCCGCCACAATTCATGCGGCCCCATGTCACCATTTCGCTTCATGGCTTCTCGCTCTTCCCGATTTTGGAATTGCGCTCGCCCCGGACCTTTGACCGAATATTCAACAAAGTCTTTTGCTGTCATATTCTTTGACTTCTCGTAGAAGTGAGTGAACCCATCCCAACGGAATTCAGTGGCCACATACTTGTCAGGCGTCTCCGTCTTCAGGCTCAGGAATGAGTCGACGATTACTTCCGCTGGCAATCTTCGAACGATTGGCCCATCGAGGACATAGTCTGGAGGCGTGGCATCTACTACCAGGGCTTTGCTTTGGTAAATACCGCTATGAAAGAGGACACTCAGGAATAATTTGGTGTCATACTTTAAAGCCTTCATGACACCAATGAGTTTTTCAGTAAGCGCGGGATGGTCTCCCATTTCTTCCACGGTTAATCCACCGAGCTGACCGACCAACTCTGTCCCCATGACCGCGTGCCACAAACGATTCACCGTGGCTTTCGTAAACATGGGATTCTCAGATGAGATCATCCAGTCGGCCAAGGAGCTACGTGAGTCGATCTCAGGGCCCAGCTGATTTTTTGGAAGAGAGGCAAGTTTTGCCTTGGTCATTTCATAGTTTACCTTTGGCATATTCCCAAAGAGTACATCCGCCTCCATGACTTGGTGCGGCTCACCATCTTCGTATTGATAGTCATGAGGTAATCGCATGAAGCCCGTACCGTTGCCATAAATGGCGGCATGCTTCACACGAATAGATTCTCGATAAACAATCCACTCATTGAAGTCTCTGTTCTTTAAAACGTGACGATCCTTGGCGTAGATTTTCTTCTCATCTTGTGGTCGTGGATCCACTCGCAGATGCGTCTTCGATGTAAACGCCGCCAGTTTATAGAAATCCTGCTGCGTCCAATCCTCGTATGGGTGGTCGTGACATTGAGCACATTCAATGCTCATGCCCATAAATGTTTTGACGGAGTTTGCCAAATGATCGAGCGGCATGGTTTCACGAGCATAGAATCCAGTAGCGCCGTTGCCCGGCTTATACAGTTCGCCGCTCGCGTTTACCAACTCATATGCCATCTGGTCATATGGCTTATTGCTTCGGACGGCTTCTTTGATCCATTCAGAGAAATTGCCCGAGTGATGTAGCTTGTCACCTATATCCTTCACTCGCAGAAGATCAGCCCAATAGTTGTACCAGTGGCTGTTGTAGCCTTTGGAATGAAGTAATTTTTCAATGAGGATGGATCGCTTGCCAGGATTTTTATCACCGACGAAACTCTCCAGTTCAATAATTGTCGGAATGCGACCAATGGCATCGAGAAAGATTCGGCGACAGAATGTATAGTCATCAATCTTGGGCCGTGGTGCCTGACTACGTTTCTTTAACTCGTCAGCGACTAGCTGATCAATTTCCTGAGCGAAGGCCACAACATCTGCAGTTGTTTGCGCAGCGTTCTTATTACCATCGCTCGAAGGCTCATTGGCGAGCAGCACCAGCGAACTGGAGAAACATATGCCGACAGCCATCCACGTGATCAAAAACCGCATTGTCAGAAACCCTTGGTACTCGACGACTCATTCACAATGTATTTACTTAACTATGCATCGGCCTTTCGGGATTGAAGCCATACCTACTCAAACAATGTAGCTGTGTATTCTCTATTATTCTTGCAATCGGGGCCGCACGAGATATCAAAAAACAGGCGAAACAGCCTGCTTTTGCGACATTCCCTTCAGTCGCTTGGCCGCTTCCCGTCAGGGGTTCCAGTCTTTTAACACGTCTCCGCTGCTATCAAGAAGCCGAACCTTTCCAAGGGTTGCAGCACCTGGGCCGTCGGCAACATCGATACGGAGTTGGTAGAGTTGCTCAGCAGTATCAATCTCAAGGCGAACTTCTTGAGCCTGACTACCACCAACAATAGGAAATCTAATGTTTTCACCTCTCGGCAAAACGGCTTCTTTGTCAGTGGTGAAGAAAATTTCACCTTGCCCACTCCAATCAGTTGTAAGTACGAAAGTCAGAACGTAGGGGCCTGCTGGGGAAATTGGAGTGTTACGAAAATCCATGGCAATTCCGGGGTCATCACCGGTGAATGTCAGCTGAAATGCATCTGCACTTTTCTCAAGTTGAGTATTCTTACGGGCACGAATTGAATCACGGCTCGCTCTGGCCTTACGAACAGCCCGTGACTTACCCTTCCTCCCGGGCGCGGTGAGCAAAGGTTCATTCGAGTCGCTGAAGACTGTCCACTGGCTGTTCGATTTGGGTGATTGAGCCGGAAGCATCTTTGGATTTGCTAACGTGGCAGAGTGAAGGATATCGCGGCTCATCTTTTTCCACTTTTCAACCATAGCTGTGAGCCGCTCGGGTTCGGATGCAGCGAGATTATGCGTTTCAGTGCGGTCGTTGGCCACATTGTAGAGTTCCCACTCCTGACCCTTGAAGCTGACAACTTTCCAGTCGCCGTCGCGTAGTCCATAGTCAGAAGAAAACTGAAGATGAATAGGCTCTGCGCGATTGAGTTTTTTCCCTTCGAAGACAGGCCGCAGAGAAACTCCGGAGATGGGCCGAAGGTCACGTTGCGGATACTCACCTGGAACTGAGGTACCAGCTAAATCGACAAGAGTAGGCAGAACGTCAATTAAATGGGCGGGAGTATCGACAACGGCACCGGGTTTGGTCTTCAGTCCCTCTGGCCAGTGGACGATGCCCGGAGAGCTAATGCCGCCTTCGAATTGATTCTGCTTGTAGAAGCGAAAGGGCGCGTTACGAGCCCAGGCCCAGGGAGTGGAATCGGCCAAGGCAATATCACCATTCGTGGGCTCGACGTCGAGTAAGGGAGCCCGGCGATCATAAGGGCAGGCGCCGTTATCAGAAACAAAAACGATAAGTGTATTCTCAAGTTCGTCATGCTCTTTGAGATTGTCGACGAGCCGACCGACCTCTTGGTCAACACGGTCAATCATGGCAGCGAGCGTAACCATGCGGTTTGTTTCGTACGATCGCTGCCACGGAACGACATCTTTCCAAGCCCGCACATGAGGCGGGCGTGGGCTCGGTGTAAGCGTTTCGGGGAGAAGACCCACTTGGGCCTGTTTCTTGATGCGAGCGTCACGTATCTCATCCCAACCCTCGGTGTATCGATCTTTGTATTTGGCATAGTCTTCAGGAAGCGCATGAAGAGGAGCATGAGGGGCATTAAAGGCGACATAGAGGTAGAACGGTTTCTCCGTCGTGCGGGCTTCACTCAGAAAATCAAGAGCGAAGTCGACGTCGGCAACTGTGGTGTAGAAGGTCTTATCATTGAGAACGGCGGGGACACTCCACTTCTCACCATTCAGACGAAACGAGTTGTCACCTTTGAAGAAGTTACAGGCGCCGCTAAGGTGTCCGAAATATCGATCAAAACCAAAGTCAGTAGGCTCACGATCGAGATGCCACTTGCCAGTCATCGCAGTGAAATAACCGGCGTCTCGAAGAACTTCGGCTGATGTGACGGCGTGAGAGAGACTGACGTCACCAGCAGCGATGCAATATTGACCAGTGAGAAGAGAGACGCGGGAAGAGTGGCACTTCGCTGTGTTGTAAAACTGCGAGAAACGCAGTCCATTCGCAGCAAGGGAGTCGAGATTAGGAGTATCGATCTCTCCCCCATAACACCCTATGTCGGAGTATCCGAGATCATCCGCCATGATCACAACAATATTCGGTGGCCTCTGATCTTTCGCCTCAATCGCAGTGGAACGAAAACTGATCGCTCCGGCAATTCCTATTACAAGGAGAAGTTTGGAAGTATTCATTGAGACATGCCCCTCTCTCTCAGCCCTATTAATCAATTCAGTCTTGGAGCACTGTGCCCCTGCTCACGAATGTGCTTGAGCAATGCCTTGAGCTGTGCTGCTTTTTCCGGATGCTCACTGATGACGTTCGTCCTCTGGCCCTTATCATTTTTTATGTGATAAAGCTGACCCGTTTCTGAATCATCTTGCATGTAACCATACTTGGCTTCCCACTCGGCATTTCGACCACTCACATAACCATTTTTCGCATTAATCAAGGTCCAGTCACCACTTCTGATGGCGTAGTCACGGTCGCGTGTGTTATGGACATGAGCGCTTCTCGAACCTTTTTTCGTAGCACCGGTAATCAGTAGCTGTAAGTCATGAGAGTCTTCAGCCTGATCAGCAGGCAACTCGTACCCAACAATCGAGGCAATGGTAGCCATGACGTCAATTTGTGAAACGAGCTCATGACAGACTGAACCCTTAGGCACCTTTCCAGACCAACTCACGATAAAAGGCACACGATGACCACCATCGTAGATATCCCGCTTCAAACCTCGTAGCGGTTCAGATGACCAGTGATCAAACTTCTTTGACCGCTCATACGCGTACCGTTCCGGACCGTTGTCAGCTGAGAAAATAATAAGCGTGTTGTCTCGCTGCCCAGAATCTTCAAGGGCCTGGAGGAGTTGCCCAATTGAATCATCTGTTTCACAAACAAAATCACCGTATGGCCCAGCTTTTGATCTTCCATCAAATGCATCATTCGGAATGATCGGCGCATGGGGGGAGGGATAGGCAAAATACAGAAAAAACGGTTCTTCAGCGTGAGCCTGATCTTTTATGTACTTCACGCCTCGTTTGGTCGTTTCAGGAATGTTTTGATAGGGATCCCAATCACTGCACATAGGGCCGGGCCGGCACTCCCAGCCACCTTCTTTGATGGATTTCCACTTTGACGTATCCATGATGGTATCTGGAGCCTTTACGACCTTGTCGTTTTCAATCCAACAATAAGGCGGGAAGTTGATGACAGTGTCACCGAAGTAGTAATCAAATCCATGAGCTAGGGGGCCATCAGGAATAGACTTCTCCCAGTCAAAAGCTTCAGGGCCGTAAAAGGTGCGTGGCTTCTTGTTTTTCGAGGTGCCCTCTTGGGTTCTCACAGCAGCGTCTTTTTTCAGAACGGCATTCCAATCCCAACCCAGATGCCATTTTCCAATGGCTGCCGTCGTGTAGCCCTTCGCCTTAAGCATCTCTGGTAGTGTCAATCGCTCGTCACTGAAAGCTGAATCCCCAAACACTCCAACGATGCCGTGAAACTTACGCCAATGATAGCGTCCAGTTAAGATTGCGTAGCGCGAGGGCGAGCAAATACCCGAGGAAGAATGGCCGTCGGTAAACTTCATTCCGGAAGCAGCGAGTGCGTCGAGATTCGGTGTCGGGATTTTTGAATCCGGGTTGTAACATTGAAGATCCCCGAACCCTAGATCATCAGCATAGATAATCAAAATATTGAGAGGCTTTTCTGCTGCCTGTGACACAGACACCAGCACGAGGAATAACATCACGCTAAATAAACTCACCTTCATGGCTTTCTTTCCGTAAGTGCTCGCTGGCTCACAAGCCAAGAAACAAGTTTTCTACCTTTTCACGATCGTGACATGTACATGCCTACGCTTCACCACTCGTGGCCCTTCGAGAATTTCAGTTCTTTGTAATGACCACGTTTTTCGTTTCAAGCGTTCCCCATATGTGACCGACACCGCACTTGATGACTTCCTTCCGAAACCTATCATCCTTGACTGTATATGTTTGATCATCGACACGAATAGTCGCAACATTATTATCAAAAGTAACGCTTGCCGTATGCCACTCTCCAGCTTCGGCGTGATACTTCTCTGTCCTGACAGTTGCCTTTTTTTTCTTCGAACTAGCGATACTCTCGTATGTCACAAGACTGATGACATCGGTTTTCGAGTGGTCCTTGTTCGGCGTACCATTCACAAACACTTTAAAAAGGTGCGTCGCCTTGCCATCTTCTTCAGTCTCAAAAACAAGATTTATCTTTTGAGATAGATCACGTTTCCAAGAGAGCGAGAATGTGCCGTTTGTGAACGGCACATCGTAGAAAGTTATCGGGCCATGGCGATTGTGTGCGTTGTATTCCCCTTCTGTGCTCACAACCTTACGCACGCCATCATTTTCAATCACACGGCCCCATTTCATGCTGATTTGCTTGCCTGCAGGACGAACCTCTTCAGCGTCAGCGAAGAATACTGGCAGCGCACATATCAATGAACATTGCAGGAATACTGTACGTGATTTTTTCATGGTGCCTCAATTCTTTGTATCTCTCGACACAAGCCATACCCTTTCAAAGCAATACGTGCACAAAAGGGGTCATCAGGAAACAATGTCACTATGTTCAATTGATTACTTAACAAGGACATGTTCATTGAGAACCACTTATTTGAAAGCAGGACGACCGCATCTTCACAAACGTCGAGTCCCTCGACAACGAACATGAGATAGGTTTCTTTTTTTCCAAGGCCAGTTCCGTCAGAATGATGACGTGTCTTTGACTCTCTATTGTTTTTTCTGTGACTTTTGAAATCCGAACTGTTTCGCAAGACTCAGACATTCGGCCAGCGGAACGACGCCCAGCGAAGCCGTCGGATCCGACAGACTTGCTGCCGCGACACAAACGCCTCGCAAGAGACTTTCAGCGGTCGTACAGCCGTCATGCGCACCGGAAAGAAAACCGGCGGTAAACGCATCGCCCGCCCCGGTGCTCCCTTGGATGAATTTCTTGGGGAGTTTCAAGGCCGACTCACAAGCAAGCGTTCCGTCGTGCTCACGACACACAGCCCCTTGCGTACTGTGAACAACAACCCGCCCCGGGCAGCCCAGTGCGGCAATCTTCTTTGCAGCAGCAATCAGGCAAGTGACCTTCGCGCTGACCTGCTCCCCAAGAATCAACGAAGCCTCGACTTCGTTCGTGAAGAAGATATCCGCGTGCCGCAGCGCTGCTGTTACGACCATCCGAAAACCAGGATCGGGAGAAGAGACCGTTTCAACTGCCGTCATAAAGCCCAACTTACGAGCCCGCTCCAACACACGCGATGCCTCAGTCCGCCCGTCGTCATCTATGCTATCCAACGCATCGAGTAGCAGCAGGTAGCCAAGTAAAAAGATCTTTGCGCGGCTCGCCGCCAGATCGATGTGGTCTGCCGCAAGGAAAGAGTTCGCGCCTCGCTGGTGAAAGAACGTCCGCCTTCCATCACTTTCGACGCACATCGCATCAGTGTATGAAGTGGCTGCATCACGGGTCGTACGGAGTTGCGTTACGTCGATACCGTGAACCTCACAGTCCCGTCGGACCCATTGTCCGTTTGCGTCGTCGCCCACCAGACCAACAGCTTCCAAAGGAAACCCAACTTTCAGCGCGGCGAGATCTTTGAGAACGTTGTACGGCCCTCCGCCGCTGCTCATTGACTGCGAACAGATCGAAGCTAGCTCGTCCTGCTGCGGCCACGCATCAATGATCTTCACGTAGTCGGTGATGAAGTTTCCCCCGGCCAACAGGCCATGTCGCACGTTTTGATTCATGAAATTCACCCCGCGGCTTGTTTTCATTGTGACTGGTTTCAGGCGTTTTTCTCTGCCTGAGTCATCGTGGCGGAATCAGGCTCCATGGTTCCACCGGCAAACCTTCCGGTACGACTGTTTCCCGCGTTTGCAGTCGGCGGTGTGTTGATTACCTTCGGCGTTGCACCGTAGGCGCTGGCCCGCACAGAACTCTGCAGATCGTCCTGCAGCATACGATACGGGCGAATGCCAAGTTTTTGGAGATGACTGTGGTACGAGCGGACTGCTTCTGACGCATCGTCGATCTGGCCATCCGCCAGCCATCGCAGATGTTGAATAAACGTTCTCTGATCTTCGGC
>WLWG01001997.1_pt1 | contig 16621 bp, 16 predicted proteins | sample 6712871 | NCBI WGS metagenome assembly WLWG01 (sample SAMN12718693, study PRJNA515312) | sponge metagenome | isolation source: marine sponge | host: Mycale hentscheli | place: New Zealand: South Island, Marlborough, Capsize Point | collected 2003-05-01
TTATTAATATCAACATCGGACTCTTTAAATCCTCCTTGCTCGGTAGGACCTCCTTTTTCGAGAGGAGCTTCGCCGATAGTTCCTGCAGGAACATTTTCATTGACTACTACTTTATCTAAAATAGCACCATATGCTTCACCTAAACTTTGAAGGTCTTTCTTTTTAGCCATATATTTATTTATGGTAAGTAATAAATATTTTCAATGGCTCAGCAAGATAATATGTACTATATGGGTAATAAAAATTTACCCAACGTAAACTGGAAGGGTGAATACACTAAAGAACAAGTAAAAGCTTTAACGAAAGCACATAAAAACATTTTATACTTTGCTGAGAATTTCTTTTATATTGTTAACTTAGATAGAGGTAGAGAGAAGATTGAACTATATAGAGCGCAGAAAAGAGCTTTACGCAAGATGAGAGACAATCGTTTCTTTATACAACTAGCTTCTAGACAGATCGGTAAGTCGACAATGATGACAATCTATATTCTTTGGCAAGCCATTTTTAATAAAGATCAACGTATATTGTTAGTAGCTAACAAAGAGGCTACTGCGATTGAAATCTTTCAACGTGTGAGGATGGCTTATGAAGAGCTGCCTAACTGGTTAAAGTCACCAGTAAAGGAATATGCTAAGACATCTATGACATTAGAGAATGGTTCTCGTATTGGTATTACAACTACTACTGGTACAGCCGCTCGTGGTCAATCTGTTAACTGTCTAGTTATTGATGAGATGGCGTTTATTGAACCACACTTGGTAGAAGAGTTTTGGAAGTCTGTCTTTCCTGTTATTACCTCTTCTAAGAAATCAAAAGTGTTTGTTTGCTCGACAGCTAATGGAACTGATAATCTATTTTATAAGTTGTATACAGGCGCTGAGACAGGTGAGAATGGTTGGGCGTATGATAAAATATTATGGGATGAAGTGCCGGGTAGAGATGAAGTATGGGCTAATAATACTAGACAAGCTATTGGCTCTCATGATGCTTGGCTTCAAGAGTTTTGCTGTCAGTTTATTAACTCAGGTGAATCTTCTATCGATGATGATCTATTTGAGAAGATGCAATCACAGCTATGTGAACCTAAAATAGTTTTAGATGATGGTCATTATAAAATTTGGGAAGAAGCGGATCCATCTAGAGTATACGCAGCCGGTGTAGATACAGCAGAAGGAGTTGGTGTTGATTCATCTGTGGTACAGATATTCGATATAACAGATCTTAAAGATATAAGGCAAGTTGCGTGTTATACAAATAACAAGATACCACCTGCTGACTATACTAACAAAGTCTATTCTATATTAAGAAACTACGGATCACCTTTGGCTCTTATTGAGCGTAACGGGCCCGGGGCTCAGATCGTTGATAGGCTTGCTAATGATTTTGGATATGAGAAGATAGTATCATATGGTAATAAAGCAGGTCATAGACGAAACATAATGCAAGGCATGATCGCGCATACAAATACTAAGTATAAGGGTGTACTTAATATGAGATATTATATTAATGAAGCGCGCTCAGTTACAATTCGGGATGAAGATACATTAAAGGAGTTACGGTCTTTCGTAAGATATCCTAACGGGACATGGAAAGCGAGACAGAGTCATCATGATGATAGAGTTATGGCTACTCTGTATGCGCTCTTTATCTTAGAGAAAGAGATTACTGAGCGCTTCTTTGAAATACTTGAATTAGATGATAGAGGTAAACCTATGGTTATTGAAGCTATGGACTTTGGATTAAAGTTCTTTGAAGATGCTACCTCTCTATATGCAGATAATGAAGTTGTTGGTGCTAATAATTTGTTACCTCCAATTGTATTTGGTATGGGCGATAATCAAGCAGAAGAAGAAATGGATGAATTAGAAATGCATGGCTTTCAATCTCTAGAATAAATATTTACGATGGCAGTAAACCAAAATAATCAATCTATCTTAAACAAGAGCCGTCTTGATAAGTTCTTGCTTGTCTTTTCTATACCACCAGCGTTAAGAGAAGTAAATGTACGAGAAAATACCGCGCGTAATAGTACTAACGTTATTGAAGATAAACTTCAGCTGTCTGTTTACGGTGCCGTAGTACCGGAGCTTACTGTCCCATCCATACAGATACCTTATGCAGGTAGTAATTTATATCAATCTGCACATGCAAGAGAGCCTTACCCACCAGTAACGGTTAACTTTACAGCTGACAATGAGTTCAACAATTACTGGGTTATATACAAATGGCTAAATTTAATGCATGATCAAAAGACAGGGGTGTATGATGAGACGGATTTGGATCCAGATAATGAATTTAATAATTATCAGACTGATATGACCTTATATGGTCTGGATGAATATGAGAATAAACGTATAGAGTTTACATATACTAAGGCTTTCCCAGTCACTTTAGGTAATTTAGAATATAACTATAGAACGTCAGATGAAATAGAATCATCTTTCACGTTTGTTTACTCACAGTTACACACTAAATTATTGGATTTATAAGAAATTATTTATTCAAAAAGAATAAATAATTTTATGGCTAATAGGACAATACAATCTCCTGGTGTTGAGATTCGTGAAGCTGATCTATCACTTAGAACAGTTTCTCAGGGTACAACAACATATATGGCAGGTTTCGCTAACGAAGGTCCCACTGATGAAGTAGTGGGCGTAGGAAACATCACTGAGTTTGAGCAAATTTACGGGCAACCAAGAACGCCGGCGGAAAGATACTTCTATCATTCTGCACGTGCTGCTTTAAACTCTACCGGTAAATTAATGGTAAATAGATTACCTTATGGTGCAGACGCTGGTCAAGGGTTTGGATCTAAGATTTCTGTTCTTGCCTACCCAGCTTCTGGTTATGATAGAGTAGCTACCGGAGTCACTTCAGACTTTACTAAGTTATCTTCTACTTGGGTTTTAGGTGCTCCAACTCAATTTGATGTAACTAATGAAGAGTATATTAATCTTACAAACGGTGAGACATTTAGTGCAGGTTGGGGAAGCAGCGCGACAAACTCAAGCAAATTAAATAGTCTTAAAGCTTTATCAGGAGCTGCTGTAATCGTTATTAACAAAGCTCAAACAACTATTGATGGTCAATTTAACGGTTACTATTTAGGTATATCTGATAACACGAACATTAACCCTGCAAGTGCATTTGATGCGATACAGTCAGTACAAACAACTACTGCAGCTGCACCAGGTACCGGTAGAAAAACATTTACTACTATACCAACATCGAGATTTGAATTTAGTGTAGATGCTGCTAAAGATTCTAATATTCAAAATTCCATATCACAAGTTATGGAAGAGAGTATAACTAATTATGATACATCTACAACAGAGTTTGATGATACGTTAAACATTGGTGTATTTAAATTACGTCAGTCAGTATTCTCTAAGGATGCTAATAAGATGGATTACTTGTTAGAAGAAGGTTATAATGGATCTATCGGATATTACAGACAGATTAATTCTGAAAATGGTGGAGCTCCTATAAACTTCTCACTTGGAACTGTCGAAGACGATTCTCGTAATATTGAGATGTTAGTTAATCCATACTTAGCAGATCAAATATCTGGTTTAAATTTATCAGATGATGGTAACCCTAATAAGAAGATAAGAGTACTTACCCAATCTTTAATCGATAATGTAGCTAATGGTAATATAACGGAATCAAAGCTTGGAGCTACTAAAGTTTTTGTCGCAGGTCTTGGCACTGACTCTAAAGCTGATTCACTCTTCCCGTTAGGTGCATATGGAGAGACTAACTTAGAGACTAAGCTTGCTGGTAATATTCCACAGAAGCTTGATAGAGCTCTTGATCGTATTCGTAACGATCGTAAGTTTAACATCGATATTATTGCAGAAGCTGGTTTAGGTACTATATTTACATATAATCAAACCGCAGATGCAGGTATAGCAGCTCTTGGGTTTGATGACTTGAGAACAACTGCACCAATCGAAGCTTTAAGAACATCTAGTGATCTTCCTACTAACACTGCTAGAGACAACTATTCCACAATCTTTAACAAGTTTGCAACATTTGCAGGTCCAGTTAAGGATGGTGGTAGAGGTGATATTCTCTTCGTTGCTGATCCAATTAGACAGTTACTTGTAACTGGTAAGGATAATAAAGTACAAGCAGATAAGTCAAAGAACTTCAGTATTGATATTTACTGGGCATTAAGACATCAGTTTGAAAATGCTAATACATCCTATGCAGCAGTGTTTGCTAACTGGATGAAAGTATATGATAACTATTCTGGTCTATTCACTTACGTTCCATCTTCTGGATTTGCGGCAGCTAAAATGGCTTCTACAGATGCAGCAATCGGACCATGGGGTGCACCAGCAGGATTCAATCGCGGTGTTATAACCGACGCCGTTGATATTGCTTTATCACCTAACCAACGACAGCGTGATGATCTCTATACAGTTAATCTTAATCCAATAGCTAGTTTCTCTGACCAGGGTAACGTATTCTTCGGACAGAAGACATTGCTTAAGAAGCCTAGTGCATTCGATAGAATTAATGTACGTAGAACCTTCTTATATCTTGAGAAGATTACTAAAGCTACAATGCAGTTCTTCCTCTTTGAGAACAATACGTTGTTTACTAGAACAAGAGTTGTTAATACATTGACACCATTCTTTGAAAGAGTAAAAGCTGATGATGGATTATATGATTACCTTATAGTTTGTGATGAGAGAAATAACACAGGTGAGGTTATTGATCAGAACGAACTTGTAGTTGATATATACCTTAAGCCAGTTAAGACTGCTGAGTTCATCTTAGTTAACTTCTATGCTACACGCACAGATGCTAACTTCGAAGAGTTAATCGGCGGTTAATACTAATTAACTAAATTTAAGAGCTGTGGAAGTAACATTTCACAGCTCTTTTTTTATATAAATAGCTTTCAAGCTATAAATATTAGTATGCCCGTAAACCAAAATATTCAAAATTTCTATAGAGTTGCAGCGGATAGAGACTTTTCGAGAGATTTTCTTTTTAGAGTAACTCAAATGCAGTTACAAGGAGTTCCTGCTTTAACTGAGTCACAGTTAGTTTATGCTAAAGCTGCTAACCTACCTGGGCGTAATATTAAGAACACAGCAGTGCCCTATATGGGACTTAACTTAAACATTCCTGGTAGTGTTGAGTATCCTGGATCAGATGGTTATAATCTTAGCTTCTACTTAGATGCTGATAGTGATCTTAGAAACTATTTTGAATCAGCTTCAAGAGCATTGTTTAATGATCAAACATCTACTGGAGAATATGGTACCCCAGATGAGGATTTCTTTATTCAGTTAGCACAACTTGACAAAGACCTTGAGCCAATTGCCGAATATAAGCTTGTTGGAGCTTCATTACGTAACATTAACGACATTGAATATAAGATGGCTGATGGTAATGGTGAAACTGTAGAAATTGCAGCTACAATAGCTTATCACTTCTATAATAAGGTTAGGTGATTAAATAATTAAGTGCCACTTACCACACAATCTAGACTTAAACTACACCAGAATTGGGCAGGTGACTTTCCTTTAAAGTTCCTATGGACTGTAAATTTCTCTGGTCGAGGAGCTTCTATGTCTACTGTTGGTGATAATGTAAGTAATATTATTCAAACATATGAAGGTGGAAGCTTTCCTGTTAAAGAGTCTTTAATTGAAGATTACTCTAGCCCTAGTAACGATCTAGGGTTACTACTAGCACAGAATGCTTCTTTACCAAGTGAGCAACTTACAATAGGTACTGAAGCTTTAAACAATACTGGAGGCTTTAGGGCTGGATACTTCGCAGGTAGAAGAGCTGATTACGGAAGTCAGAATAAATTAGATCTCACCTTTCTTGAGACAAATGTGGATTTAATGGATTATTTCATAAAGCCTTGGATAATAGCTACTAGTTATAAAGGTCTTATTGAAGATGGAGAGGATGATATAAAATGCAATATTGATTTACTTTTATATAGTAGATCAGATGAATACTATAATGATAAGTTCAACTCATCGAATGACTTTAACAGACCATTAGTAGAATATAAAGCTAGAAAGATGTATAGTTTCTATAATAGTGCTCCATTCAACATCGAAGGAGGTCAACTAAGCTATAACAACGAGTTGTCATTGGATGAATTATCAAAAACTGTTTCATTTACATTCTCACATTATAAGGTTGAAGATCAGCAGTAGCAGACTAAGTTATTAAGTGAGTAACAGCTTTAACGTCGAAGTAGTTCTACCTAGCGGTAAGTCGCGACGTATTAATGAGCTTAATAATAAGCAATATTTAGTTATTATTAAGTTTTGTGAGAATAAAGATTTTTTTGGACTAAGTGAGTATTTTAACACTATCTTTTTGGATGATGACTTAGATATTATTGATAGATTTTACTTACTTGTATACGCAAGAATGATATTTGTAGAGGAAAATCTTACATTTACAACTAAAGAGCAGCGTAATGTTGATATAAGTTTAAATATAGTTTTAGAAAAGCTAGAAAGTATATCTTACTCTATATTTAATAAAACAATTAGTCATGATAATATAGATATTAAGTTAGGTATACCAACTGCTTTATACTTTAAAGATATAGATGATTTGTATACTAATATAATTAAAGAAATTATATTTGATAATGAAGCAGTAGATTTCGTTTCTCTTAATACAGAAGATCGTAGTATTATATTAGATAAGTTACCAGTTAAATTGTTTGAAGGTTTACAGCAATATCTAGCGGATCTATCTAGTAGCGCGTTCAACATGACACTTATAAGTGAGAATAAGCGTCTTAATATTCAAGAGATTAATCTCAACCTTATTAGTAATGGAGTTATAGAATTTATCTCAGCTATCTTTAGTATTGATCTAAGATCTTACTATGATTTAATGTATGCTTTCTATAATAAGATCTTAAACGGGTCTAATATTTTTTCTACTATGTCGCCTATGGAAACAAAAATTATACTTAATATTCATAACAAGTATATAAAGAAACAAAACGAAGAGTTGAAAAGACAGCAGAAGTAGATATATATTAATATGGGTAAGAAACTAGACTCCTTCATATCAAAACTCGACACACTTAACACAACCGAGCTTGTTGATGTTTTTGTACCATCTATTCAAAAAGAAGTTCCTTTTAAGCTGTTTAGCGTTGGTCAACAAAAAGACTTAATACGCACTGCTCTTACTGGTATCGTTGGTGCTATAAAATGTAGTGTTATCTATAACGACATTATATCTAATAATTGTCAAGAAGATATTGAATTTTCTTGTGAAGATAAGAACGCTATTCTTATAGCACTTCGAAAAGCATCAATTAGTAATGATATCACTATTGATGGTATAGCTTACAAACTAGATGAACTACCTACTAAGTTACCTAAGCTTAAAAATCAAACCAAAAAAATTAAGTTTAGTGACTTTGAGTTATCTTTAAGAGTACCTAGTCTAGAGTTGGATAAAACAATAACAGAGAAAGCCTTACTAGATATTAGTAAGCTTAATGAAGAGAAGAAAAAGTCTGAATCTGTTGATATTCTTTTAACCTACGAAATTGTTAAATATCTTGATAGTATCAAGGGTGATGATAATGACTTTGATTTAAATGAGTTAACAGTATATGAAAAGAAGCGAGTAGTTGAGAATTTGCCCCTTAAAGTTAACAATAAGATTATAGAATTTATTGCTTCAGTTACTGAGTATAATAATCAGTATGTTACATTTAAAGATAATACAGTTGTAGAATTTGACGCTGGATTCTTGACTCGCGAATAAATATCTATGTGGATTTAGAAAACCCTGGCGAAAAAATATTTGCGTTCTTAAATAACTTAGGAGGTGATAAGGGCGTCCCTAAGTCTAAAACTAAAGGTGTCCGTAAAAGCAGTAAGATAGATCTCAGTAGTGTACTACAAGTTAAAAATCCTAATAGTGCAGAACGTAGTCGATATATAGCTATATTTGATATACTTGGACAGACTCTACAAATTGGTAAGTATGCTAAAACCGGTCCAGAAGCAGAATCACTAAAAGGTTCAGTCGCTGCTCCTATCGCTCAAAAAGTAAATGATAGTGAAGATGCTAAAAACTCTGGACAGCCAGACGGTAAAGGAGGAGGTATATTAGGTGGGTTATTTGGAGGCCTATTAAAAGGCGCGATTGGACTCGGTGCTATGATATTAGCTTTAGGAGCGTTAGCGTTTGTATTAGATAAATTTGCAGATATAGAACTTGGAACTATTTTAAAGGCTGGAGGTGCATTATTAGGTCTTGTAGTTATTGGTAAGTTGGCTGGGTTAAAAATGGTAGGCGCGGCAATAGGACTCGGTTCTCTAGTTGCTGTACTTTATCTACTACTAGAGAAGGTACTAATACCTTTCCAGGATATTGAATGGGAAACGTTAGGGAAAGCAGCAGCATCATTAGGCGGTCTTTTAATTGTGGGTAAATTTGCTGGCCCTAAAATGTTGCTAGGAGGTCTCGGTCTTGCTGCAGTTGCTGGTGCGTTAGCAATAATGGTCCACACAGCATTAATTCCATTACAAGAAATAGAATGGCCTACAATTGGCAAGGCGTTCACATCTCTTCTAGTAATAGGGGTATTAGGTGCATTAGCAGGAGTTGCTGCACCGTTTATATTTATAGGCGCTTTAGCTCTCGGTGCGTTAGGTTTAGCTTTAATACCAATGGCGACTGCAGCTCGAATAGCGGCGCCGGCTATAGTCGCCCTAAGCGCACCAATAGATTCTGTTGCTAGTGTCTTAGACAAACTAGCCAAAGTACCAGTAGAGAACTTACTACTCATAGGCCCCGCTTTAGGTGCCATCGGATTAGGTCTAGTTGCAATGAGTGGTGGTAATTTAGTTGGAGCTGCGCTTGATAAATTTAGCTCATTCTTTCTTAACGATAAAGGTCCTATGGAGAAACTAGCTGAGCTGGGTAAAGCTGCACCTGATATAGTTAAGTTAGGTGATGCTTTTGATACTATATCAGACTTTAGCTTCAGTGATATAGATCTTGAAGGTGATTTTAACTTAGCTGCAGATGGCGTTGATAACTTAACTGGAAGCATGGATAAGCTAGCAATATCGCAGCAAAAAGTAGTTGGCCTGTTTAAGCAATTAAACGATTCATCTGCAGCATTACAACAATCTGGTGCTGCTGATATAAACAATACATTTAAAATGGATAAAGAACTTGTAGATGTCAATAAACAGCAAGTAGGGCTACTTTCTCAAATCAAAGATGGTATTATGATGCTGGTAGATAAACCTACAGGTTCTAATACAAGATCTATGGCAGACAGTAGTAATAATGTAAAAGAACTAGGTACAACACTCGACTTTAATAAGAGTATGGGTATATCAAATATAATACAATAATATGAAATTTATTAAAAAAATAGAATCAATAGATAAGGCCAACTTTAACACTATATCAAGTCCTAGCAATAGCAATGATGGATCATTAGAAAATGATGATGCTCTTAAGGTACCGAAACCGAAAGTACCAGTTATTGATGTTTTGCAGATGCCGTGGTATGCTGGTAATACAGCATCTAAAAGTCGTTTAGATAAAATACCACGAGGTTATATAGTTGAAAGAAGTCAGAAGTTAAATTCTTTACTATCAGGCGCAATGTATTATCTCGGAACTGTATTGAGAGATCTCAAACAAACAGGCAGTAAAGCGAAAACAGCGGCGGCAGATGCGGTTCCCACCGGTGTAGCAGCAGCGACTACAGGTGTTGCACTAGGGGCTGGAGCTGCAGTAAATAACTTTACACCTAATGTAATAAAGTCGCTTTTAGGTAAAATTACTGATAAAATCCCATCAAACGTATTAGGTGGTGGATTTACCAGTGCGCAAAATAGTCTTGCTGAAGCTTTAAAATCAGATGAGAGACTCTTAGAGAGAAATAACTTAAACTCTTTATTAGGTATCTACCTTACTGAAGAGACAGGTTTTAAATATACCTTACCATATTTAAATGGTCCAATCGATTATAGTTCAAGCTGGCAGGATGAAGGACAGAGTGCAATGTCTGGGCTTGTTAATAAGGGGATGGGGATAATAGACGAAATTTATAATGTTATAAATATAACCCAGCCTGGTGTGTATATTCAGAAGCCAAAATATTTTAATTTCGAACAAGGAGGTAAGAGCGTTTCATTTAATTTTCCACTATTAAATACAATAACTAATGATAAGGCTTTTGATTATAAAAGTAATTATGAATTACTATGGTTACTTACATATCAAAATAAACCATATAAAACAACCTTCGCGCGCACAACCCCAGGTAAAATTTATACCGTTGAAATACCTGGTGTTGTAAGTATGCCATATGCATATATTAGTGAAATGAGTATTGATTTTAGAGGTACTATTAGACAGCTACCTGTAGATACACCTACAACATATGATGCCCCTATCCCAGAGGCTTATGTAGTAAACATAACTTTTACATCTTTATTAAATGATTTCGCCAATACAATGGTAGGTAGTGGGTTTACATCAACTATACAAGAAAATAAAGTAGCATTTAAATTTAAATAGTATTATGAGTAGTATAATTACAGGTAAAAATAGAAATAATATAGCAGATTTAGAGTCTCTAAGTTCTGAGTTATATGAAAATATTTTCAAAGTTAATCTTATAGAAAATAAAGATAAGAATTTCTTTTTTTATAATACTCTTAACAAAATTATATTTCCAGAGGATTTAAGTGGTGATACATATGAAGATATGATTGTACAAGTAGATACTCCATGGACTACTTTATCGTTTAATATTTACGGTACTATAAACTTATGGTGGGTTGTTTATTTAATTAATAAGCCTAAATATATTTTTCTAGTAAAAGGTGGTAGTACAATAAGGTACATAAAACCAGATGCTATAAGTTCAGTTTTAAATAGTATGATATGAGTAAGATAACTTTACAAGATAATAATCTTGATGCAGAAATATCTCTCGTATCTATAGATAGAGAAACTGGAGAAGCTGAATATCTTCCTATTGATTTATCATCGGTAAATTATTTTGAAATACGAGAGGATTTAATCAACTTTGGCTTAACCGGTAATATTACCTTTCCTAACTGGGGTGAATTATTAAGTAAACTTAAGCTTGGTATGGGATCTCAGATAAAAAATGCTGGAGAGCAGTATATTACTATACAAGTAAGAGATTTAGACTTGCCGGATCAAGCATATAGAAATAATGGTTATAGATTTTTAGCCAGCACGAAGTCGAGCACATCTTTAATGTCAAATGTTGTTGATATAAAACAAAGTTTAGAAATAGAAGAAGATTTAACTTCCCTTCTTAAAAAAATTAGCTGGGAGGTATTTATAGAAAGCCTCAGCAAACAAAAGGTAGATCTACAATTAAACACTAATATTGCCGCGGCATTAAGCAATATTCTAGAAAAAGCTACCGAAAATAACTTTGAGATTTCGCCTACTTTAATTAACAGAACAAAAATAAACAATCTAGTAATCAGAGACAACATAATAATAAATGATTTCAATACTGACTTTGGTACAAAGGCGAATGATGAAGAGCTAAGCTTGTATGAGCTTGTGCAGAATCTTTTTAATCATATTATTTTTGGAAACAATGGCGCGATTTTCGATAAGTTTCACGATGGTATCACTGACTCTCAGATAAATCTACCTCTACTAAAAACAGCAGGAAGTGCTAGTACACAAGAGGGTGAGGATGGTAGATTCTTAGAGTTTAGTGAACTCTTAACACCTAAGCATATTGAGTTTATAAACGATTACAAAGGTACCTCAAGCGGTACCGTTAAAAAGAAAGATTACTATACTGATGTCTATACTGAAGAATTTGCTATTGCACCTGTAAAATCCAACTCTAACTCATCAATTCACAATCATATTGAAGATTATAATCTTATTCAGCCTGATATTAACAACTTACGTCAAACGTTATGGGGGACCTATAAGTATGTTGATCAAGCTGAGGGAGATCCTACGAGAACTACCCTTTCACCGGAAAGGGACTTTAATTTTTTTAAAACTTTATTTGAAATATCAGTATTAGGTAAAAACAAATCTAATTTACCATTTATACCAAAACAAGAGCAGAAGAAATTTACTAGAAAACCATTTGGACAACAACAAAATAATGTTTATGCTCTATCTCTAGATTTAAATATTGTACTTAAGAGTTTTATATTTTTAAACGAAACAATAGTATTTAAGACTAAAGGTAAGATGTATAGAAGGCCAGGTAAGTTTATAACTATAAAGGGTGATATAAGCCCTTCGCGAGCAGAAGAGATATGGTATATAACTAATGTAAGACATATATTTGAAAATGGTTATTATAAAAATGAAATTACTGCAGTTAGATTTTTAAGTGATGGTGAATCTGACAATCTTAAATTGCTTGATTATAAAAATAAACTAGACAGTGAGGGTATGACCGATTTCGAGAATTACGAAGAGGTTCAAAGTGAAGAGATTCAAAGTGAAGAGATTACCCCCGGAGCGAGAATAGGACCAGATGGTCGGGTATATATTGATGAAACCCCGTCAGCAGGTAACAACTTTTCACAATCTTTAGAGGAATAATAACAGCAAAACAACACTTATTATGGTAATATACGGAAACAACTTACATGAAAAATTACAAGGTATAGCCCTTAGTAAGGATTATATCAAGTATGCTACTCCTTTTTGTGATTTTGTAGATGATCCTGAGCTAGCTCCAGATATAGATCTAGCTGTAAACTTTAACCAAGCTATTAATGGTAATCCTATTGCTGCTACTAGATTTACAGATACTCTTATATTGAGCGGTTATTTATTTGATTCATCTACTAAAGAGTACTATAGAAATAGGATGACTTCTAATCCTAAAGTTTGGGGTAATTTAATCTTAAATACTAAGTTGGGATTTGAAACTAATGCTTTTGAAGAAGCGTTAAAGGACTGTCTTAACTCCCCATGTAATTTATTTGCTGAGACATCAGATAGTGTAGCTAGATTGGCTCAAGTAGCTTCTACTAAGAACGGTAGTAATTCATTCGGTGTTGGTGATTTATCAGCAACTTTTGTAAATATAACTAACGGATTAGATGAAGCTGTTACTAAAAAATTACCTGCTATATTCAGTGGTGCAGCATTAGAACTTACCCAAAATATTAAGTCTGCTAGATCAAATATAGAGGCTGTGGTGGCTGGTAAAAAGAATCTAAACGAATTAACAAGTTTAGCTAACGCTAGTGGTACTATGAGAGGCACCAATAAGATATATAGATACACGCCCGACTTAAAGTCGTATACTGACTATACTAACTTAGGTAATAACATCTTACTCAAAGTTAAACAAACCTTAGGTGGTTGCTTTGAAAGGTTTGAATCAGCATATAGATATAACCCGTTTACAGATAATACTAGTGTACCAGCAACTGTTCAAAAACAACAGTATAACGGTACATCATTTGAAGCAGAGCCTAACGGTGTGTTAATAAGAAAGCCACTTACAACCCGTTTATTAAACCTTCTAACTTTCGGTATATTTGATGAAGATGATGATGGAGAGCTGTCCGGAGAAGATTTAGGTGGAGCTGGAGGGTCGATGTTACCTGCTCTAGGTACCATGCCAGGTTCAGAAGGATATCAAATTGAACAAGATAATTTAGATGGGTTAACTCCAGAAGATATGGAAGTCGGCGTTGATTCTTCCCTCACTTCAAAATTAGATAGACTAAATAAAAGTCGTGCAACTTTTGGATTTAATGATGCTGAAATGGATCGATGGCTAGCGAAAGCTTCTAAAGCGGAAAAAAGAAAAGAAGCTGATTTATTAGCTGACGCGTTAGATGTTCAATCGGAAATTTTCGCGGCGAAGGCGCAGGAAAGTTACAATAGAGCAATGGGCTAATCAATATCAATTATAGTCTCATCATCACCTGTTAAAGCTTTCATGACATCGTCTCTTGTCATCAGGACTTTAGTTTGATTGTCCATAATGTTAAGCTTCTCTTTAGATTCAATATCCATTTGCTTTATCTCAACTCTATTCTTATTCTGCTCTTTAGCTGTGTGAAGCTTACTAAGAGTGTCAATAGCAGATGATGAAGCTTTAATAAGTTCAGCTAAAGAAGCAACATCTCTGTTCTCAGGAGCTGATGCTATATATTCTTTTACATCATCAACCATATCAACTGAACTGTTGATAAGAGAACTGGTTTTCTTAACAAGAAATTCCTCAAGATTATCAAGGTCAATCTCATCAGCAACCTTTTTGATTTCAGTTGTATCTTTATTATGACTCTTAATTTGAGTTAAGATGTCATTAACTGCAGTATCGATTTCGTTACTCACACACTTATTTAATCTTAACTATTGATTTCGATAGTAATTTAGCTATAATATGTATATATGTTACTACAATTTGAAAAGACCCATGTAGATGCTGTACTACCTGGTAAGAATCATGATAGTGATACAGGTATGGATGTTACATGTATCGAGAACTTTACAGTACCTGCTGGTGGATCAGCAGTAGTCGGAGTTGGTCTTAAGTTTGCCTTTATCCAGCCAGGTTATTGGGTAAAGATTGAAGGTCGTTCTGGTCTAGGCTTTAAGCATGGTATTATGCCTCATCCAGGTATCATAGATAGTGGTTATCGCGGTGATGCTGGAATTAAGCTTTATAACCTTACTAGTACAGATTACGAAGGTAAGGCTGGTGATCGGATCGCTCAGTTTGTAGTTTATACTAATCATGATGTAATAGTGACTGAAGGTGATGTTGTAGAGTCAGAGCGAGGTGAGAAAGGCTTCGGTAGTTCAGGTAAGTAAGTTATGGTTGAGTTTGATAAGATTTGGGTTGAGAAGTATAGACCGCATAAGCTGGAAGATCTTATTCTTGATGATAAGTCATTAAGAGTGGTTAAGCAGTTTAAAGGTGAGATACCTAACTTGCTGTTCGTTGGTAGTCCAGGTACTGGAAAGACAACGCTAGCTCGTATTCTAGTTAATGATGTTCTGAATTGTAACTATCTTTACATTAATGCTTCTGACGAATCTGGTATCGATGTTATACGTCATAACATTACTAACTTCGCTCAGACTAAGTCCTTCGATGGGGGTATAAAAGTAGTAATTCTAGATGAGGCTGACGGGCTAACCTCTCAGGCACAGGCTGCGCTTCGTAATACTATGGAGACGTATGCTAAGTACTGCCGGTTTATTCTTACTGCTAACTACAAGCATAAGATTATACCTGCGCTACAGTCTAGATGTCAATCATTAGATCTAAAACCTGTAATCGATCAAGCTGTTAAAAGATGTTACAATATACTACAACAAGAAAACATAAATATAAGTGATGAGCAAAAGAAAAAATTTGTCATGCTGGTTAAAAGGTACTTCCCTGACCTCAGAAAAACTATCAACGAGCTGCAAAAGTCGGTTATTGATAATGAGCTTTGCATTGATAGTAACGGGAGTGACAGCGAGTTACTTCAAAAAATCTTCGAAGGGGTACAAAAAGACTCGTTAGGTCTACGAAAGTATCTCATCGAGAATGAGGATAGATTCCAAGGTGATTACGATACGTTACTAGCTAACTTTCTTGACTACCTTTACAATCAGAATATAGCAGATATGAAAAAGAAAGAGATGATAGCCATAATAGCTGATCATCTCTATAAAAGCGCATTCGTAGTTGATAAAGAAATTAATGCATTCGCGTGCTTAGTCAATCTTGAACGAGTGCAATAAAAAAGAGGAGCTTAAGCTCCTCTTTCTTTATAAAAAGTTATTGTCTTTACTTTAACCCCTGTAAGTAGTTTACAGTAGGTGCTTGGGTTGAGTTAGGTAATGTTGTATTATCAGTAGGCAGTTTTAATGCTGTCTGACTTAATTCACCATTACCTTTATCTGTCTTATTAGATAGATTCTCTTCATCTTCTTCAACTTCTTTAGGCTTAATGTTTACATTATCCTTACGGCGCATAGCGTCGGGTATTGGAAGTAAGTTCGGTGCGTACTTGACAGGCTCACCACAACAGCATGGAATAGATACTTTATGTGTATATCTACCACCACCTGTATCTAAACCTATCTCTAAGAATGGCTCGAGTTGAGAGTTTTGATTACTACCTGGAAATCTAGTTGGATCTTCGTTCTTAATATTAGTAACTCTAATATGTAAACCAGAATCGATCATCTGATCAATAACATCTTTAACGTTATCACCTAACGCTTTATAAGCTTCTTCGCTTTTAAAGTTATCATTAAACTTAAAGACATCACCAACTAAGAATCCACCACGTTCATAGCGACTCATGTACTCCTCAAACAGAGGTACAAATTTCTTTTCTCTAGCCATACTTATATTTATGCTACGAATGAGCTTTATCCTTAATTATCTGTAAACCTTTACACCTTGAAGCTTAGGACGAGCGCCATGAGCAGCACTAGTATCAAACAATACCAGGTTTAACTGGTTTTACTTATGCACGAGTAGCGTCTATGGACAAACGTGCTGTAGGTAAACTTACAGATTCAAACCACTTAGAGTCTTTTCACTCTTCAGAGCCTGCGGACTATGATAAAAAAA